>Ga0315915_1006891_pt1 | contig 13751 bp, 4 predicted proteins | sample MpolbnodulesMG_FD_207738 | JGI IMG/M metagenome (GOLD analysis project Ga0315915, IMG submission 207738) | Medicago polymorpha root nodule microbial communities from Los Angeles, California, United States - branched nodules | ecosystem: Host-associated > Plants > Roots > Nodule | place: USA... | reverse complement strand
TATTCTAAGGACTTTATTAACATTACTATAAATATAATAAAGATTGCCATATATTTATTCAATAATAAAAGTCATGATACATATGATAAGTTCAACATAAACTATTGGCCTCTAGGGCTTACATCAACATTGAAAACTCTAAAGATGAACAGAAAAAAGCAATCAGAAAAGGTGGTTGGTAACAATTTTAAGATTGATCACAACAAAGAATCAATATCTTCATGTTGATCTTCATCATCAGTTAAAAGTAATTGGAAAAATTCTGTGATTTTACATGATAAGTGTAATGCTTGAGGCTAGCGAGGACGAAGAGTGATAATCTGTGCATAAGGCATGACAATGAGCTGATCCTGGAAGCTTCTAGGAAAACGAAAGAATCGAATACACCTGGGAATGAGAGGGATCCTAAGGTCATACAAGCATGGTACTACATGGTTAAATGAAGACGTATGATAATTGTTTAGTACTACCTATGTCAACAAGATGCATCTTGTTTTTGGTAGCCTTTTCCATAAGAACTTCATAGTTAAACGTGCTTGACTTAAAACAATTTTGGGATGGGTGATCTTCTTGGAAGTTCTTGAAAGAGCGTGTGAGTGAGGACAAAACACGTTAAAAAGAGTTGTGTTGGTTTATGGGGTCATTCAGTAATACTTAAAGTCATATGGGACGTTACAAGTGGTATCAGAGCAGACCTCTTCCATTACGGAGACAAACCAAACGGAAGCTGGTGGGCATGTAATGCATGAGGATGACGAGGGTGGGGAGTGTTATCGGTGCACAAGGCATGGAAATGAGTGGTTCCTGGAGCCAAGGCATGGAAATGAGCAGCTCTCAGAATATGGAAAGTTGAATTACAAAAGTGAAGGAATGAATGTCTGAGATAGATTTTAAGGGTGAGGATGACGACTTACTTCTTAAAGAGGTGGATGAGTTACATTCACTTTCTCTAAATTTGTCATCTCTACCTAGCATTTACAACAACATACAATGGCAAAAGTCTAAAATCAAATGGCTTCAGGAAGGTGATATGAACAACAAGTTTTTCCATGGGTTGATGTCTAATAGAAAATGGTGCATCAACATTATTACTTTAAATGTAAATGGAGTTCATATGGAAGGGTGCCTAATGTTAGCGTTGTGGTACATGATCATATTGCAAACCATTTCAAAGCTGAAATTTTTGTGCCTGTCCGACTCTCAACAAATTTCCTTTCAAGCATCTCACTAAGTGTGAAGGTGGTGATCTCATTAGGTCGTCCTGTGAATATGAGGTTAAACAGGCTATTTTGGATTGCGACGATTTTAAAAGTCCTGGCACTAACGACATCGATATTGGGTTCATCAAAAAAATTTGGGGGCTTCTGAAAAATGATTACATGTAGTTTATTGATGTGTTTCATATGAATGGAAAATTGGTGAAGGGTATGAACTCCACTTTTACCGTTTCTATTCCTAAGGTCGATAATCCTCAAATTTTTTGTGATTTCCGACCAATCTCGTTGTTAGGTTGTATGTACAAGGGGTTGGCTAAATTGCTAGCCGATAGGTTACACAAGGTAATAGGCTAAGTTATTTCCGAGTCTAAGTCAGATTTTGTTTAAGGTTGACAAATTTCAGACAATATTCATATTTCTAACAAAGAGGTTGGTGAAGCTCGTAAGTTAAAAAAAGGAAAACTGTTGTTTAAAAGTGATTTTGCAAATGCCTATGATTTGTTAGATGGGAAATGTTTGGAATGTGTTATAAAGAATACGAAATTCTCGACTTTTTGGAGAAAGTGCATCATGGAGTGTGTTACTACGACCTCATCATTTGATCTGTTAATGGTACAACAAATGAATTTAAATTTGAAAGAGGGTTGCGACAAGGTGGTCCTTTTTGTCCTTTTCTCTTTTTGTTGGCAGATGAGAGTTTGAACATTATGAAGAATACTACTGTTGAGGCGGGGTTGTTCTCTGGCTACAAAGTTAGCCTTGGTGGCTCGGTCAATATTTCCCACCTTCAATTTGTTCACGATTGTTCTTACAGTGAGTACATTATACAAAACTAGGGTTTAATATTTGTTTAGATCATCCTTTGAGAATGATCTCAAGGTGGGTATTTATATCCCTCTTGGGCTTTTAGTTTCTTGACTTGAGCATTGAGTAACTTAAGCCTTAAGTCAAGAAGCGCACGTGTAGATGCTTTGGTTGAATATTTATCCCAAAGATATGGGAAAGGTGGTTTTGATGCTAAAAGGAAATGGCACGTCCTAGTAAAGGGCCAATAAGAATTTGTAGAGGGCTAGCAGGCCCTTAAGAGAATATTGACGGTTCACAATGCCCCAAGATTGAGTCTTGGGACAAGGCAAAGTGGTTTGAGTCAAAGATGGCGGTCCACAAATGTCCTTGCAGAAAATTTAACATATGACTTACATGTGAGCTCGTCATGGATTTATCTGGTCCTACATATCCCTAACGATCTTAGGGAATAAGAGCGACATAGTTATGTATTGGTCGGGACTTCCCCCTTACTACTTAAGAGAGGGGTGTATTTATAGATACGACATATAATCTATTTTCCTATTGTTAAGGGAGCCTTTTTCTCAGACGTCTCCTTTGTTTGTTATACAAGTTGACGTGGTCGTTCCTATATGAAAGATTATGGTGAGTTGGTTTATTCACACCTACCAGCTGGGGGCGAGCTCGTTGACCTTTTATGGATATATTCGTTATGTCGGTCCACAACCCCCCAAACACGAGGCTTGACCAAGAGCCTCAAAGCTAGCTCAAAGTAATAAACGATCATCTTGATAGTCCACAGATTTTTAAAGCTCGCTTCCTCAACAAACAATGTATTACTCGCATACTGAAGACGAGAGATCACCAAGCCAGATTTTCCCTGCAACCAATTATGAGAACACACCAGATTAATAAAATGTGACAAATTATGAGAACACACCAAAATTCAACATTTAGATTGTTTTTAAAAGTTTCCTATTAGTTACGTTTATACTTTCCAATGTGACGCTATATTTTTATTTTTTTTTGTTTTGAAGAAATATATTTGTTTTTTGGTTAGTCCAATGTGACATTATTATTGTACTAATTTCATCTCTAGATTAGTAAAATGTTTATTATTTTGAAGCATTACTTTTTTTTAAGGATGTTAACTGTTAAGCCATTAGTATATTCCTCTAAATTGATAAAATGTGTTTTTGTTGTTCACATATGTTGCCTCTTTCTAAGTTTATGCTTTATTATTTTAGATGTGTCGAACACTAAATATTTGATATGGAATCGAACATTGACACTAAATATATTGTTTTAAAATCGTGAGATTAATTTTCAAGTAATTGAGTGTCTTGAACTATAAATGGTTTTGAAAAATGTTAAAGAGTATCTTTAAGATATTGATTAAAGAAATAAAAATATATTATATTGCAAAATGATGAAAAGTGATAAATTCAACTTTTTCACAAATTTAAAAGTTGTAATTTTCAATGGAAACTTATTATTTGAGACTTCATTGCTCTTAAGACATTTCACTATACCCCTAATACACACCCACGCAAAGACACGTTATGCACTAGTTGTATTTCACTTTCTTCTTAACGTCATCAATTGTGAAAGTAAATTGCATTTAGTTAGGAAAAGTCCACAGGTCACAGCACTAATCATTTTCATCCTTCTATAAATTCCCTGCCTCTAATCATTAAATTTTGCTGATTGAGGATGGAGCAACCACTTTTAGTTACTAACCGGCACTTACATTGGTCGTGATATTTGTTGTCTATGTCTCTTTTTACATTTTATTCTCTTCAAAATATAATTTTTTTGACTGGTTATTCTCCTCGTATATAGCTCATGGCATTAAATAATATTTTATATATAGGTACCACTAATATTGGAATACTGAATTTGTTGGTCGTTACGTAGAAAATGCAAACTTCATACTATGGAAGAGAATTTTTTTTGAGAATATACGAGGAAGAACTTTTTCTTCTATTACAGTCCTATCTGTTTTGCGATATTAGTCTTTACAGTTGCTCATAGAAAAGGATACCTGTTCAAACAAAAAATTGGAATACATTTTTTTCGTTGAGGGAATACTTTCGAAAACTAAATTTTATTTATTTATTTTAATGAAAAAAGGGAGCAAACCCCAAACTAAATGAAAACGGAAAGACAAATTAAAAGCATTTAAAGATATGATAATATTTTTTTTAAGGTTACAATAACACTCTTTTTTTAAGGTTACAATAACACTCTTTTTTTAAGGTTACAATAACACTCTTATCTAGCAAAATCTATCGATAATAAATATTAATCAATAGAAAATATCTTACATTATTATATATTTTTCATAGTCTCTCCAATGGTTTCCCTAACCGTGTAATTAGTTTGTCAAATTACATTCCAGAAACATGGTTCCAACTAACTAGTATTTGAGGTTGAATCGTGTAATCAATAATCATTCCACATGATTACATTAAAAATATTAATATTTCAACCACTATAGTAAGCCGTATAGCTCTAAAATGAAAGACCGACCGTCATTGTTCCCAAAAGCTATAGGATACATTTTTATAGGGAAATGACAATACATTCTTTTTAGGGCTCAAGTATTTTTTTTCCTTCAAAGCTTTCGTACCATTAACATATATGTTTCGGTCATTATTGTAAACAAAATTTCACTTTTTATATTCATTGAATTAGTAATGTATATGGTCTATATTGTAAATTAAATATATTACTATTTTTGTTTATAATTATAGTTTACCCCCAACTTAAAGACTTTTTTAATTTATTTCCCTCTGCACAATAGACCAAAGAACAAAATTACTAGTAATGATTAAGAATATAGTGCACCATTTTAGTTAGGTGGTGTGTGGAATCCTTCACTAATTTTATAAAGATTGAAATCAATTTTCGAAAAAGTTCTCAACCCATAATTTTACCTTTCCATGTTAATTAGAAAATAAAGGAGACATCATTGATTTCCGACAACCTAGAATTCAAAACTAGACGACAAAAACAGTAACAACAAGTTGTTACAGTAAAGATATGTGTAATCTTAATAAGAGGTTATTTATAATATCATTTTGAAGAAGAATATACAAATCTGCCGCCACTAATTGCACTTTCGACCCATATAAAAATTATTACTCCAATTGACAAAATTGAAACCTTAGCTGTTAGGGTAGTTAGTAATGTGACACAGTGCCCAAACGAAAGGGAAAGAATATAAGTGAGAGAGAATGGGAGATAGTGAGTTTGTTAGAATTTCTTTCAAAAACACACCTATCTGAACCTAGACTTGAATAGGTTTCACTAAAAATGAATTTGATAATAACATCTAGAAAATATTAAATCATCAAGTTACCTTATTTGCCTTGTCAAAAAAAAAAAAGTTACTTTATTTGCATTTTACTACGATTCCACTTTTTCTTTTTTTGACAAACACTATAATTCAACTTGTAAATGGTCATTTGAAACTTTGTTTTGGAAATTGTTGTTTTGATAAGAAAAACATTTATTTTCAAGATTATAATGGCAAAATTTACATAGATAAATGTCCTGAAAATGAGTATTGTAGGTTCTACCAAAGACCCTACCAATATTTACCACATTAACTACACATATACGAGACAACAGCATTTTCCTTTGTTATGTCAAACTATTATTTATAAAAGTTAAGGAGGAAAACATATTTCTTTATTAATTCAGTGAAAAACAGATAGAAATATTTTACTTTAAATTGTAAAAAAAAAAAATGAACTTTGTAAAAAAATAAAAATAATATCGTAGTGTTGTTGCAAAAAAGAGAAAGATTCCGCTTGATTAAACATATATATATATAATAGCTAGGGCCATTGTTAGATACACCAAAAAGCAAAATTGAGTTTGTTTTTCAAAGAAAAAACTACTTTATTGAAAGTACGTAGACAATAAAATATTATGGAAATAATATTTATGTATATTTTTCATGAAAAGCTATATGAAAAGTATTTATCATCAAAAGTTCACCATGGGTTTATTATATTACATCATAAACAAATGGGCTTAATTTAAAATTCATATATGGTATGTGAGTATAGTGATTTCTAAAATCTAGATGGAATTAAATCATGGGAAAGGGGATGTAGCTAGGTATATTTTGCATGGGAAGCAACATTTCATATTGGTGTTTCTTTTATGGTTGGGAAGGTCGTACTCCAGGTGAAACGTCAACATGTGGTCACACACATAGGTTTGTTTCAAAGCTTAAGTTGAACATACTATATGCCTAGCAAACATACTATGTATAGGTTGTTTTAAAATTTATGATGAAAATCAGTTTGAGTATATTCCATTATCTCTTATTATGATCCAGCTAACTCTATAGAATATAGGAGTATTTATTTTGTTAAATTTATCCTTACCTAAAAGTAGGGATCAAATTATGAGATGAGTTTAACATCTGGATAATACACTGATCAATAGTTTTTGATCGGGTAAATATTTTACAAAATTTATTGATGAATTAAAAATTTATATCATATACATTGTTTTTATAAATTAAAAGTTCCTTAATATGTTATTCAGAAGCATCAAGGCTAACATTGTTTATTAAAAATATCTAAGTCGTTAATCTTTACATGCTTGAATAGTATACGAGATGATTTGTATGATGTAAACTTTCAATCTATCGACAAATTTTAAAATGTGTTCAATGACAAATTACTGAGTAGTCTAACAATGTATATAAAGAGGGAAGTCTTTATGTGGTTGGCGGTTGTTTCGTCATTGTGATTTTGAAAAATTAAAGTTTAAAGAGATGTGTTGTTAAGAGTTTCACATCGGTTAGGAGATGGTCTGACAATGAGTTTATAAGTGGAGGCAATCTTCACCTCACAAGCCAGTTTTGTGGGGTTGTGTTAGACCCAACCACAATTTCTAAGATGTGTAACAGATTGCAATTTGTGATTTCACTTATCAAATAAATTGAAAGAAAAACATGAGTAAATTAACAAATTAGTATCAATATGTTTGGGTCCGGTGGAAAGGGGTAGACCACAACATGGTGAACCAAAGTGTAGTAAAGAGAAAATAGTGGTTACTCTTATTTTGAACTACATGATCCAATTTAAAATATGATTTTACTAGATCCAAAAACTCATATTTTCTTCTTTTTTTTTGAGGGAAAAAACTCAAATTTTCTATTTAGCGTTGATGATAAAATAAATAATATTGAATAATCTGAGTGAAGCGGTTAAAAGTAAAAAGGAATATTATGGTTCCTTTTTCTTTCTATTTTACTGTTTTCTCATGAGTCTTATTAGATTTTGGATTATATAATATGGAATGCATAAAACACGTTTAAAAAAACCTTCAAATCCACCCTCCAAAAACTCTCAATTTTTTTAATTATATAATTTAAAGTAAAGTTAGAGGGTGGAAAAAGAAACCATGAAGGAATATGTCCAAGAAAAGGGCACATTGAGCCCAACTTGATTATATTTTGCTATTAAAAAAGTTGTGGAGATGAACAAACAAAAATTTATGGACATGGGTTATTGGAGCCTATTATACAAAGATATAGAGATGAGTATGGGTCTGATTTTTGTCTGTAAAGGGTATTATCACTTGTTTGACAATGTCGGATCATGTATCATGCAAGTATATCTTAGTTGATAGTTGTAAAAACACTAATATACAGATGATGGTAAAACCTCAAATTCTCCCATTCTTTACACTTAATGTATGATAAAATTTCTTTTTTATTTTTGTTTTGTTGAAGAAGACTTTTCTTTTTTACAAGAAAGCTTCTTTTCTTATTAAGACCCCATACTTGATTACTTCATTATATCAACAACAACAACAAAAAAAGGACACATTATTTTGATTTACAGTAGCAACTTGATGCATTCAATGAGACACGAAAATAATGAGTTTGCACGTTTTTATTTTATATTGATCATAAACTTTTAGACATATTTTACTCACCACGCATATCATGGCTTGCATATAATCATTCTATGCTCTAAAGAATCTTTGAATTTATTTGCATAGGTTTAGGCTCCGTAGGCAGCGATATTCCACCAGATGCTAGGTGAGCTTTTACATTTTGGTTCTCCTTAGGTCCAAAATTGCTGCAACAAAAAGAAAATAATGGTAAATGATAATAATTGTTTTTTAATAAATCAAAATTAGATATATTACTAAAAGCTAATCATCTTCCCGACACAAGGTGTACCAAAAACTAAAGTCAAAATTTACATCAGATGGTAAATGATAATAATTAGTTGTTAGTATATGAATTTTTTCTCGTTTGTTCGAATTTAAACTCAACACCTCCAATTACTTACATATTAGTTTAAATTAGTTGAATTATTCAACTTGGCTTTGCTGCAACAAAGAAACTACTTAGGGACCTATTTCTATTTTCAATAATATCCATGCCATGCATTATAGGTGCCAACTTTTTGTTGGTTAACTTCATTTGATCTAAATTGATCACATGTGTTATAAAAGAAAAGAAAAAAAAAGGGACTTGCAATGCTTCATAGGGTGTAAAGCAAAAAAAAAAAAACATGTAACTCAAATATTAAAACCACTAGCAATTTCATTTGGATAACTCCTTTTTTTATTTATTTGAAAGACATTTGGATAACTCCTTTAGAAAGCACTTGAACTATCTAGTTCAATTAAATGTAGTTTAGATTGTATTCATATTTCGGTTGATCCAACTGTAAACTGTAATAAATTTTTAGGGTAATTTTTTTTTTACACAAAAACTTAGAGAAATGTTAATCGGTGCTCTTGGAACACTGGTTAAGGAAACAAATATAGTAATATCACATCGTTCAAGATTATTTTTTCTCTATGAGAGCTTAGTATTTTCTCATTTCATTGAGTTTGTTGTTGTCTCTCCTTATCGTATGAGAGTAGTGTTTTGCCCTATCTGTGTCTCAATGAATTGTTCTGTGTGGAATTATAGAGGTGTTGGTGGTAAACATTTTTTCAGGTGTTTCGATGTATCAACTTAATCTATTCATTGAGACACGAAAATAATGAGTTTGTACGTTTTAATATTTTATTGATCATAAACTTTTAGACATATTTTAGTCACCAAACATATCATGGCTATACTAAGAATCTTTGAATTTATTTTCAAAGGTTTAGCCTCCGTTGGCAGCGATATTCCACCAGATGCTAGGTGAGCTTTTACATTTTTTTGTTCTCCCTATTCCCGAAATTGCTGCAGCAAAGAAACTACTTAGGGGCCTATTTCAATTTTGAATTATATCCATGCCATGTATTATAAGTGGCAACTTTTTGTTGCTTAACTATCTTTTTAGTTTATTTAATTTAATCTAAATTAATCACATGTGTTAGAAAAAAAAGACTTGCAATAACACTTCATAGGGGTGCTTGAATCAGGCAGAAAAAAAATCATCTAATTCAAATATTAAAACCACGAGCAATTTCATTTGGAAAATCCTAAAGAAAAAACTTGATCTAGTTCAATTAAATGTGGGTTAGAATATAGTTTTAAAACCCGGTTTGGTCATCAACTCGACGGAGACACTGGGTCGCTGAGTCGATGGTCGAACCATCGGTTCACTGGTTGAACCACATGACTGAATCGAATCAAATCAAATGACTCGATTAGATAACCCGATGTTTAGATTACATTTATATATGATCTAAGAAATTCTAAGAAATCATTTCCTGTAACACAACGCTGCTATCGCCGCCACCAGACCTCATCACTCCGTCGTACCGTCGTCTTAGTCTTGTTGCTTTCGTTGATTGTCGTCGTAGTCTTCTTAATTACCATCACTGATTGTTCTTTGGTTTGTATATGTCACATCTCATGTTCAATCCATACTAGCTACGATTGGTTATGATTTATTAATAAATCTAACCCAAAATCAGAAGATTATGTGATACTGTAGTGTAGACACAACACAAAAGAACTATAAAACAAGAATTTAAAGAGGTTAAGATTGAATTTAAAGCATTAAACAGTAAACACAACAGTCACAGAGAAAGAGGAAATGAGTTCAGACATGAGACGAAAAGTGGTGGCAAGCTGTGATGCAGCTGTCGACGGAAGATGGCGAAGGTCACAGTGTCGACGGTGAAGGCTTAAAGTTGAAGATGGGTGTGTTGCTGAACCGAGCAAGCAAAGGTCATGGAAAAAGAATTTTTTTTTTTTTGAAGGACGGAAAAAGAAATATTATTATTTTTTATTTCTGAAATAAATACAATTGAATATGAGCCATTGATCTCTTACATTCCCACGTGTCTTGATTATAAGAATAGATATTGAGATTGCCATTTCCCTCCAAATGGAGAGGATCTGCACCCCCTCCAACCTGCACTATGTACAATAATAAAATCAGTGATGTTCAATGTGACAATTTGCATAGGAAATTGTGTATAGTTATGAATAAGCTTTATGGAGGCGTGTCAGCATTAAAGCCGCATTAATTAATAATTAAAAATAGTAAAATCATATTCTTCTGGTTCAGTCGAGTCAAACTGTTTTCATTGGTTCATGGCCGAGTTGATGACATCATTCCGGCTCAATTGCACAACCTATCTAATATGATATAATATGATTGTCATAAGTTAGTTTGATAGATTTATTTCATCTTATTTTTTATAGTTTAGGTTCTTTTAGCAACTACAAAGAGAGTTTTATTAGCAATAAAAATTGTCAATACAAGATTCAAACATAAAATAAAGAAGGGTTTTGCTAAGGGCAATGGTTAAGGAAGCCATAAGTAGCATGTTTGCATTGGTTTCAACAACATTTTGACATTTAAAAAGTTAAATTTATCATTTTTCACCATTTTCCAATACTATATTTCTATTTTTATCCCCTTATCCAATGCCCCAAGGGCAATGATTAGAATTCTCCAATAAAGAATAAATTTCTTGCAAATTGCTTAGTTGCTTACAATAAAAAATAAAAATAAATTTTTTTATATTTGGCCCCTACGTCGAAAAGTTGCGAGCTTCGCCGTTGTACACAATAATTTTAAGAACACTACAACTATTGCTCTTGCATATGACACATACTAGGTACTCCCTCCATCTCAAATTAGGTGTCTTAATTATTTGAATTTTACGCAATTATTAAAAAATATTAATAATGTTGATTTTAATGATAAAATATGTGTCATTTACTTGAATATCCTTATTAGTTATAGATGCTTGAAAATACAATAAATATGGATATATTAGAGATAAATAATAATAAATATTGTACTGATATCATAAAAGGGACAGATATCATAAAAGGGACAAATAGTTAAACACAAAAAATTAAAAAAGAGCACACCTAATATCAAACGGATGGAGTATAGGTTTATACCTTCAAAACACATTTTTATGCACTAACCAACTAACATTTAATTACAATTGCAAACTCCCCTGAGGTTTATGAAAATGACACCAACACTCCCTCTAGTTTTAAAACTTACTCAAACATCCCCCGAGTTTTTATGAAATATACAAATACATCCCTTACTTGTTGGCACCGTTACTTTTTCGTTAATTTTCACACATATTGATTCATCTTCCTCACACGTCCTTCATTGTCGTTGTTATTATGATGCTATGTCATGTCTCTGACCATCGTTCACATTGTTGATCTCGTCGTTGTTCACTTAAAAATATGCATTGAAGGACAAAGTTGTTTTTAATGAACAATTGGAATTTGGAAATGCATACATGGTATGATAGTGGCAATCATAAAGATACTATACTATGTAGGTGAAACCTTTGATCCAGATGAGGATTCTTTTGTCAAAAAAACAAAAAAAAACAAAAAGGGAATAGTTCATAAACATGAGAAATATCAGCTACATAATTTAAAAAAATGCTGCAAAGTTTGAGGCTTGACATGGCCACGTTCAAATAGCTGATACATATTTTCCTATAACAAGAACCATACACCACAAAAGAAGGTTACTAAGGATAAATTGGGCAATGTGGCAGGAATTTCCACAACTGCCACAACTAACGGTGGGAAATTTGACAAAAATTGTCAGGTGAAAAGCCTTAACAATATCAAGGAAAATATCAAAAGTAGCTTTGGGTAGAAGAAGGAACATGAATAGGAGGACGACCCTAGTTTTCTAGTGAGAGAAACTCCAATTTCTCTGTAAACTTTCTTTCTCCTTCATTCATCGAGGAGGGTTGGTTTTAGGTCATTTTTTGACCTAGAGTCACTCATCTACATCTTTTTTCACCCTTTTCTTTCAATCTAAATAAGTGGTTTTCACGTAAGTTTTTTTTGTGTGTGTGATTTCGTCGTCTAAGTGCGGAGTTGTGTTGTCGTCGTCTTGTGCGGCGTTTGATTTCGCGTCTTGTCGCGGTATTCGTTTAATTCATATTGAAAGATCGACATCAAACAACTACAAATTCAATCAATGATTTGGGCGTCAACGTTGCAGATCCAGAAGCATGAGTATTTCGGTGACTTAGATTTTATCATATTATGTGTAAGCATTTTTGCCGTTGTATGCTATTAACTTATGTGTAAACATTCAAAACAACATTTTCTTTGCTTGTACTTCACATGTGGTTTTACTTGCGCCGCGTTAAGCAAGAGGGAAATGATGGCGTTGAATTTGAGCAGTACCTTTATGAGATTTACAATCATGATGTGGAGCTTAGAGTCTCCAAAGCTGGGGTGAGTTCTATTCTACAAATAGATATAATATTTTTACGATAAATTAATTTTCTTACAATTTTTCCCAAAGTAGTTTGAGAGTACATGTAGGAATTGGCCTCTCTTGATGAATTGTGGTCATTTAATTTGAAATGATAGGTTAACCTACTATTGATCAAGTGGATGAAGGAGCTCGAGAAGATCTTTTATGTGGAATATCATTGCTTATGATGCTGCTATACTTCCAGAAGCTAAACCGAGTGATTTTGCTACTGTTATATGGGGGTTGGTTTTGATATGAACTCATCCCGTTCAATACTCCTTTTGCACCTATTGAAAGTAGGTCAAAGTGATATTCCTAGATACTTTTTAAGATTAGAAACTGTTCTTAGAAAATAAACTAATATTCTCTGATATAATATGATACAAAATTAGCAAGTTTGCCAACTTATATCGAAGTAGTAAAATTTGTAAGATTCGTATCCACAGGGACTGTTTCAACTTCTACTCGGTAGTAACATTATTATTAAGGATGTTTGTAAAATGATGGGTGCACTGAGGCAATTGGTTTGATTTGCAAAATAAAATAAAATGGTTACGGAAAAATTGGTTTAAGAAATAATATGGAGAGGTGACTAGGTCATTCGATTCATCTGCTCATCGCTCATTAGCAACCTGTTTCTTAAGTCGACGAATGCTATAAAGTTAACGACAAATTAACAAAATAGCTTAGGTCAATCCCTTGATCCTAAGCCCTCTTTTCTAATTATAATTCCCTAATCCCTTAGGTGAACCTATAATCATCAAAGATTTTAAGTCCGTTAATTCAATTGTCACAACCTAACAACGTTCCATCCCTAGATTGTCCGTTAGATTGAACAGTATAGATATTTCCAAGTTACACGCTAGTGTCAATAGTCATATAAACTCTTGAATCAATTATATTAGGTCAGAATCATAAAAGCATTAAGAACGATTTATACTAAATAAACTAGAATGACATTCATAAAAATTAAGAGTTACAGGTTACATAAACATGAGCTAGAACATAATCATCTCTTGACCTAATCGCAAAGGATCTAGCTACTCATGGCTAA
>Ga0315915_1006890_pt1 | contig 13751 bp, 10 predicted proteins | sample MpolbnodulesMG_FD_207738 | JGI IMG/M metagenome (GOLD analysis project Ga0315915, IMG submission 207738) | Medicago polymorpha root nodule microbial communities from Los Angeles, California, United States - branched nodules | ecosystem: Host-associated > Plants > Roots > Nodule | place: USA... | reverse complement strand
CCTATTCTTTTAGACTCATTAAGTTTAGGATCATATCTTCATATATAGTTTCATCGTTACTATCTTCTATTGTCTTACACCACTATCACCTGTTCATGTTTTAGACTCGTTGTTTCTTTAATGTAACCACTTCTATTTATGTATAAACACACTTCCTCATTTAGATATATAATCTAGGGATACTTACTTTTACCTTTCACGTTAACACCTTTCTCACACTCACTAATATTTTCTAGGATGTTTTGAGGTCCATTGAAAGGATTGTGCTGAAGTTCCATGAAAAACACAACATGACCCATGTATGGTAATTCGATCATAACTCAAGTTGTAGAAGTCTAAAAGGAGTCCCTCTAAATCCACATGAAAGCTAACATCCATATCTACAACTTTCATGAAGACATTTAAGTCTGAATCGATTTACATTTATATGTATCGATTCAATCAAGTCTAAAAACTTTTAGTGATACGATTCAAGGAGTCTGTGAATCGATTCAAAATCCCCAGATAAAGATTGATATAATTCATAGATATTTGAATCGATTCAGAGGACGGGGAAACATAGTTTCCAAACTCGGGATCAATTCCAATTCGTCCCAAACTCACATTTTTGGACCCTTAACTTACCCAAATCGTCCTTAATGATCACTCTAGGGTTACCCTACAGTTTGGACGTTAATTCCCTCTTAACCTATCCAATTTTACACTCTTATAGGGTCAAGTTCTTAACTCTAATCTCTAGACTAGTTTTCTTCTTTTCTCATCTTTCAACTTCATCTCTTAATTCATTCGTCATCAATTTCTCATCGCAATCTCACATCATAACAACAACATCTTCAGAAAAATTAAACAACCCCCCATCATAGAATAAGATACCCTAAAGTGAAAGGACTATCTCCCTTACCTCGAATTCTTCAAAAAAGTGATGTTTGACTCTCTTCTCCTTAGCTAGAGTTTGCCTCCTTTCTTCTCTTATTCTTTCTAGTTCTCACGTGTGACAATAATCAGTTTCTGAATCCCTATTCCTATATTTATACTAGGAAAATAGGTTAATCATCTATTATTACTTTTCTCTTCTCTACTTATCATAATTTTACTCCCTCCTCCCCCATTTATTTTATTACTTCTTTTTGACACCCCCTACTCCTATTATCTCATTCTCCATCCTATTATTTTTCAACCAATAATAATATTAATATTACGTATAATTTATACTCTTAATTAACATTAAAAATCGGTGTGTTACACTGGGCACCTGCAGTTGGAACGAACATAAATGTAACATATTGTTTTCAACCATCGACCTAAACATACATTCTATGTCATTGTCGTCACGAACAACCCGAGGATAATAAACTGTTTTCCGCATGTCTACATCTTTATTTGTCGTTGTATCTAGACATGGCATCTGAAGAAATACATGACATGTAATATGATTTTCACCAAGATAGAAGAAATATTTGTTAAGTTGTGTATTTACCTTCCCTGTTGCTTCATGCTTCAATCTTCTTGTTTTTTTTTGGTGCTTTGTGATCGCCACTCCTTTCACACAACAATTGCAACATTGGATTCTTCAAATTGGATCTAAGTATAGCAATTGTAAATTCCACCATATTTGCTTGATGACGTACCTAATTAAGCAAGTCATCTCTATCTTTCCATGTAACTTCGGTTGAAAAGAATTGAGTTGTATCAACTTCATTGACATCAAGTGGGGCGACATCAGAGTCAACATATGAAGCTTCAACATGAACAAAAGCTCCATTAATAGTTGCTTTGACTTCAACCTTAGGCACTGGGAACTCTCTGGAATAATCGACAAAACTAGGTTTTGTCTCAACCGGATCATCATCCACATTTTCAACCATAACTATAAATAAACAACACATAACTATAAATAAACAACATACTATTGCAATAACATTTAATTCAAAATTAATTCAAAATTATGCAGTGAATGAGAATTTCCAGGGTCGCAACAACAGTTACTTGCCGCTACGCCAACAGTAGTTACCTAACGATGCGATGAATGATAGAATGAAAGAAAAAAAGGTAGAATAAGCTACAAATGTAAATGGGTTAAAAGATGTGTTACTTGTTTTTTGATGCCAAATGTGTGTAGAAATATTCTAGGATTGCTGCTTCAATGATTTTGGAGAAGGATTCTGGGAAAAAAATTGGTTTGGGGGTTTTGATGGAAGAGGGAAAAAGGTGATGATGGATATTGTGATGCAGGAGTAGGTTGTGATAAGTGCTAGAAATTGGTTAAATAACATATATATATATTTTAGGCACTTTAGTTACTTGTTTTGCAAGTTATCTCATGAAAAGCTCCAAATAATAGGTAAATGCTACTTTGTATTTTTTTTTATGTCTAATACCAACCATTTATGTAGGAATTTACTTGACAAGGGACTTAAAGATCAAAGAAGGAAGAAAAAAGTGCAACTAAGCTCACCATAGTGAGCTCCCAGCAAGGATAGGCAGAAACCACCCAAAATCAGAAGTTCAGGGGGTAGCCAAGCAAGCTTGCAACGAGGTCGTGGCCATGAGGCTCGTCACGGCGAGCCTGCATTAGAGTCCCAGCGAGGATAGGCAGAGAGCATGCAAAACAGGGCGTGGCTGAGCTCGCCATGGCGAGCTAAGGCGGTTTGAGGGCCACTTTGTTGATGTGGCAGAAACCCACTGGTGAAAAAAGTTTCGCTTGCTATGCGAGCCTGGGCATGGCTAAGCGAGCAGTCACTTTTCAAACATGGTATAAATAGATTCCAAGTCATTTGCAGCAGATCTATCACTTACTTTGAAGCGAAAAAACAAAGAGAAAGAGGGAGAAACACCAATTGGCAAGGATTGAAGGTGGATTAACAACATTTCTTGAGAAATCAAGGCTTGATGGAAAATCAATTCATCTCTTCTCATCTTTGTAAAGCTTCCATGACAATTAGTAGGTAATTTACCTTTTTGTTGGGATTAAATGTAATCAATCCTTCTAAGTATGTACTTCCCTTGATTATGCAATTATATGATTATAGTTTATTCATGATCTTGATGTTGTTCTTGAGTTTATTGCTTTAATCATATGATTTGAATGAATATTGAAAAGTACATTTTGAATCTAGATTAGGATAACATCTATTGAGTATTAAAGTCTATAAATAGGATTTGGTTTTAATATTCACTCAAGTATTGAATCATAATGCTTTCTTATTGATTAATAGGCTGAGAAATCGTCGATTAATCAATACTATCGAACCCACGATGTTATTTAGACATAAATAACGCTTGTCGAGCAATACGTGAAAATATTGAATAAACTATGATCAGTAATTCTAATCATGAGTGCATATGCAATAGATTGATGAAGTTTAATCCCGACAAACTTATCTCTCTACTAAACTCCATTTCATTTATTGCACTATAATTCTATTAGGTTTTCTAAACAAACAAATTATAAACCCATCACTTAAAACGATATTGATTGTTGAACGGCTTAAATATCTCACTAGTTCATGTGGAAACGATACAAAATTATACTTACTTTTGATACTACATCAGATTGCTATAATCAGCAAGTTTCATGCACAAAGACAGTTAGAATCGTAAATCCTGGTGTTTTTAAGCATTCTCTGAAGTGGGAAAAGAAAATTTCATAATATAAAAAATGCTTGGGCTCTTAAAACAAATGAAAGGGCTCCAAAGGTCCAAATTAAATTATTGACTCAAATATTTTGAAAATTGTAGATACCTATGATACTCACAAGCACCAAGAAAATAAAAGTGAAGATTAGTATTGTTTGTTCTTGAACGGAAGTTAACTACCGTTCGTTACTGAACGTAATTTCAAGCCGTTTTGCCCTAAACATATACTAAAACACAGAAATACAACCCATAAACATTCAAACAATTTATTCAACAAACAAAGCGATTTTTCGAAAAGGTATATAACCTCTTTCAGAAGAAAAAAAAAGGGTATATAACCTACCCCAGATAAATAATTTTCCGTTCACATTGTATAACAAAAATACCCTGCATCCTTTTCATAACATAGATGATAATTTGTGAGGACATCAGATATAAATATAGTAAAAGTGAAATCTCCCTAAACACTTCCTTATGAGTCTTCATCAATAAAAGAAATATATTGATTTCATTTATGATTTTAAGATTTTTTAACAAAAATAAGTCTAAAGATACAATCTTCTTAATTACAATTTTGCACTTTGGTAGACCATGGACATTACAAGAGCATATTATAAATATGTATATTGGAGCTTTGATCGAAAAACATCCAATTTACATAACCAGATCATAGAATAAACATTTCAAGCTGTGGTAACCATGGCTACTCTCAGTGCTCCTCTGAATCATTCTCCTAAGGAAGATGCTGATGTTCTTTGGAAGGCTGTCAAAGGTCAGTTTCAATTATTCAAAGTTTCATCTTACAAGTCCATATGATAAAATTCTCAACGTTTAATTTAATAGTATAATCACTTAAGTATAAAAACGATAATCACTTAAGTTAGTAGAAATGTTTTATCGTATTTAGTTTTTTTTTATCATGTTCTTTGAGTTTAATTTTTAATGAATATACAAATATTTTTCATATCTTCCTGAATTTTTACAAATTTAAACGATTATTCCAAGTTTCTCATGTATACCGCTAATGGGATGGTGACACCAACTGAAGGGTCCGTTTAAATTAATTTGATTCAATGGGATCGTTTATTAAAATAATTAAAGGGTCGATTAATATGAATCTTTGATAAGTTTCAATAAAATATTATTTTTGTTATATTTTTTTATAATTATGAAAATGATTGTTTTATTAGAAATAGTAAAGATCCACGGTTGGATGGTTTTTTGAGGTCTATATTAAATACACCCAAAAATTAAAGATACTTGTTCGAGAAAAAAATTAGTTTTGAAGTTTTTCATCCGATTCTTATTTTTTATAAGTTTTTTAAAAACAATAATCTAATAAAAATCTAAAAACTGTTTGAATTATAAACCTAATTTGAGTAGTTTCTCTTCAAATTATTTTCAAAAAATATTTGTTTTAAATAATGTTTTCGTTTTATTTTGGCATAATTTAAATACTAATTTCTACTTAGGGCAAACAAACCCAACTAACTGCTTATTTTCTTAAAAATCCCTAATAAAAATCATCTTATAAATTATTGAATATTAATGAAAATAAATGAGAATAATTTTAATGTGTTTGTAGGGTGGGGAACTGATGAGAGTGCTATCATAGCTATAATGGGTCAGAGAAATGCTGTTCAAAGGCAACAAATTAGACAAGTTTATCAGGACATTTACCAAGAGGATCTTATCAAACGCCTTGAATCAGAGCTCTCTGGTAACTTTGAGGTATTCCACATATTTCAACCACTGTAGTTTATAGTACTAACTAACAAGAACACAAACTAATTATATAAAAAAAATACTAATGTATATGATATGATGTATTTATACTAATGGGACTTTGAAAAAAATCAGAAAGCTATGTATAGGTGGATATTGGATCCAGCAGACCGTTATGCTGTGTTGGCTAATGTAGCAATTAATAGTATTAACAAAGACTACCATGTGATTGTGGAAATTGCATCTGTTCTTCAACCTCAAGAGCTTTTGGCTGTGAGACATGCCTACCACAACAGATACAACCATTCTTTGGAAGAACATGTTGCTGCACATACCTCTGGCTACCATCGCCAGGCAAGTCAAATTTTTTACTATACACTATACCTTGTTTTTGCTGCACATTTATTTTTCAATGATATGTTTGAGATTTTTTAAATAGTTCAACCGTTTTAAATTGAAAATGTGATCATGGTTTTAAATTGTGAGCGAAACTGCAAAAGGAGTTTGAGGTCTCCGCAACAACATCATAACTATCATTTTGACTGCATCGAGCACATTTTTCCTTTCATAATATAAAAGTTTGCAGCATAACTGCGACCACAATTTAAAATGATAGATGTGATTACAAATTAAAAATGTTTTACCACAAAGATCTATTTAAAATATTTGAAATAATTCAGTGACCTAAGTACTATGAAAATTATTGAGGGTTTGAGGCTACGGTGGTTTTTCTCTTTTTGGCAGCTTTTGGTTGGATTGGTGAGCTCATTTAGATATGATGGTGTTGAAATCAATCCAAATTTGGCAAAACATGAAGCTGTCAAAAACAAGAAAGGAAACCTTGAAGAAGTTATCAGGATCCTAACTACTAGGAGCAGGATCCAGCTTAAGGCAACTTTCAACCGTTACAGAGATGATCATGGCTTTTCTATTAGCAAGGTAACAGAAAAAAAAAAATTAAGTGAGGATTTAAAGAATATATCAGAATTCTATTGCGAAGAATGTCACAATACAAAAATATTTGTCAAGTTTTTAGAATGTGCATTTCATTTCATTATAAATAGGTCTAAGTGTACTTTTGCACCCTCAAGTATTACGATTTTCGTCTTCCTTCAAACGAGTGTGACTTTTCTTCATTTCTGTTGTTGCAGAATCTATTGAATGAAGCATCTGATGATTTCCTTAAGGCTGTGCATGTTGCCATTCGTTGCATTGATGACCACAAGAAGTACTATGAAAAGGTAACACTAACACTAATTTTTCTTTTTCTTGCAAAAATGTATTCCTTTTTAGATTAAACATATTATAGCATAAGTGATTTTAAATTGCACTATGCAACTGAAATTGTAGCCACAATATAAAGGATTTTAAAATGTCTGCAACCATATCGTGGCTCCACTTGCGGCAACTTGAACTGCAATTGCAATTGAAAACCATTAGTTTCTACTAGTACATAAAATATTTTTTGATGACATAAAGTTTGACATTATATTGATAGATTAATTTTCCTTCATGTAGGTTCTGCGTGGTGCGCTGAAAAGGGTTGGAACCGATGAGGATGGACTAACCCGAGTGGTGATCACAAGGGCTGAGAAGGACTTGAAAGACATCAAAGAGCTGTACTACAAGAGAAACAGTGTTCACCTTGAGGATGCAGTGGCCAAAGAAATCTCAGGAGACTACAAGAAGTTCCTCCTTACTCTTTTGGGGAAAGGACACTAAAGTGCTTGTGATAAGAACATGTCTTAAAATTGTTTTGTGCTTTGTTTTAAATAATTGAACCTACCATGATGGTGATGCTAATAATACTTCTAGAATAATTTAGTCATGTGGAATTACTTGTCTTTTCTATTAGTTGTTAGTTCTTATTTTCAGTCTGTTTGGAAGGAGGTCCAAAACAATGGCCGATGTAAATCCAGTGTAACTTCATCTGAAGTAACAAGGTTGTTTGATTTTGCGGTGGATCAGTTGTCGAACACACTTTAAAGTAGAAGCTACAAATGTACCCGAAAAACGCATAGGCTACAATTTTAGTGTATGTCAAATAAAAAAAATTGCATCCGATCGCAATTTGAGTTGTGTAGAAGTTTAACTAAACATATGCTTAAAGTTGCAAAAGAGGCTGTGTTTGGTCTCAAGGGATATGGTACTCAATCCTATTCAACACTATTGTTGTTGAATAAATGTGTGCCTTAGAATCATAAAAAATAATCTTTCGTTTAATCGACAAATATCCTCTTTATTTCATAAACGAAACAACAAAGCAATTTATTTGATTACATCTTTTATGTTTTCTCTTTTGTGACAATAATAACAACACAAGATGAAGCATAATGCAGTAGCATCAATCAATACAAATTTCAATTGATAAACAATACATGGGACAGAAAATATAAACTCAAATTTCATCTTTCAAAACATTACCAAAGGTTTATTCTTTTATTAATTTCATCAATTAGCCTCCTCTAGCAATCAAGGTTAGCAAGAAATCCTTGTAGTTTCCTTTAGCAGTCTCTTCAATTTTCTGAGGCAAAGAAACTCCATATAAGTTGTTATACTCAGTCTTTATCTCCTTCATATCAATGTCAGCTCTAGTAACGATCACACGAGTAAGTGATTTCTTGATATTCTTATCCACATCAATTTTCAATGCTGCATCCAAAACCTATGTATAAAAAATAAAAACATGCATTATATACATATAGTTTTGTTATTATACAACAAAAAGAGAAGAAAGGAAAATAGAAGCAACCACTTAGGTTGAATTTTGAATTTGTAACTTTATCTTACCTTGCTAAAATATACTTGTGGAGTACAAAGGCATTGCACAGTCTCTTTAAACCTTAAGTCATTAAGATCCTAGCAAAAGGTACAAAGACATGAGGATTATACTATAGAATTTCTTATGACATTATGATGTATATATGCATTAGCATTTATTTATAATACCTCTTCAAGATTCTTTCCAGAAATCTCTTTATAGTGCTTGTAAACTGCTTGAAGATGTAGCTTGCTTCTTGTTGCTAATATCCTTATTACTTCATCATCCTCAACAATTGGCTTCTTTGGAGCATTCTTAATGGCATTGGAAAGTGTTTTGGCCTCTGATTTTGCAGTGTCATCTTTAACCTTTGTTCCTTCGTATCTATAGGCACTCACAAGTGCAACCAGGAGCTGTTTCCAAAAGCAATAGGTGTTATTAGTGTTATATATTTCCAATAACAAATAAGAGAGTGAGATCATATCCATATAAATAATACTAATTCATCTAAAAGCTTAGAAATCTAACATTCATAATTTATTTTGTCAAATACAATATTTACATATCATTGACTAAGTTTGGATATTTTCTATATACACTTAGTGGTAGGGTTATCAAAATGAGTCCAACCTAATATGACATCCCATTTGGCCTGTATTTTAGCATGGATTGAGCTGTAATAGAACAAGCTAAAAATCAAGATAATTTCTTTTAGGCGCCAATATTTCTCAAAACACTGATTTATTACATGCAAAAAAAAAATGGTGCTTTTTACGCATCTGAATTGTGTAATCCGGACAAATCAAGAGTTTTGAGAAATGTGGGGTGGGACAAAAAGCCACCAAAAATCAATTTCTAGTCTAGTCCGATTAACCCAAAAATTAATGTAGGTCGGGCAGTTCCGTTTGCTTCGAGGTGGCCTATATTTTAAAAAAATTACCCAATTTTTTTTTCTTTTGTAAAATTCGAAGGAAAAAAATGAAGCGTCTTTAATAGGAACACAACTGCAATTGAAGCCGCAAAATCAAACACTACAGCGTGACCACGACCATAATTTAAAACCATGAGATTAGATATATTAAAAGAAAAACATAAAACTTTATTGGCTATATATAGTACAATTTGATCTATGTACCTTTCTATCATTGCCATGGATGTGAGATGCAACATCTTCTTCAATGGAATGGTCAAAGAGAGAATGGTATGCCTTCCTAGCTCCCAATAGTTCCTCTGAAGATCTTGTGCATGCAATCTCAATCAATACACCATATGAAATTGATCCTTTCTTTAGGGCCTCTTTTGCTAAACGAGCATCTCTTTCCCAAGGGTGCATGCTCCAAAGCACCACTGCATTCTGATTTGTTTTACATAAAAAAAGTCAACACACAAGGGACCACACAACAAAATATAATTTTCCAAATTGTGATCGTTTTGTTATTCTATTATAGTTGAATTTTCTTTTTAATTATAATAACTTAACATTAGTTAACAAAGCCTGTCATATTGCAATACATTTTATCTTATTGTCTTCTAAATAAGATCATGAAGTCACAAGTATTAATTATGTTAACAAGCAACAATAATAGTTAAAAACATTTTTTTAAGGGAATTATACTTGTTAAAAACATGTAACGTACTCTTGCAATTTAATTATTGTTTGATTGTCCCGTAAGTTTAGCTCATTTGGTAAGGATAATGCATTATTTATGCAGACACTCCACTTATTCACCTTTAAAGTGAGTTTCTCTGGCCGCTAGACTACTTAGCAATAAAAAATTATTGTTTGATTGACTTTGAATAAAACTAGGTTAGATAAGTAAATGATCCCCTAAATATACAAACATTCGATTTTAGTCCTTCTAAAATATTCTTTAGGTTTTTGGTCCCTCTAAAATTTTTCATCCATGAAATTAGCCTCTACTTTTTAGTCAACTCATGTCTAACCTTCATATTTTTTAATGAAATTTTTCAAAAATGGGTAGAATATTATAAAAATCTCTCCAAAAAAAATTATAATTTTTTAACAAAACATGAATTAAATATGAATTTTTATGTTTTTTATGCTAAAAAATTCATATTAAATTCATATTTTGTTAAGAAATTTTTTTTTTTTTTTTTGGAAAATATTGTCATAATTTTCTACCAATTTCTGGAAAATTTCACTAAAAAATATAAAAGTTAGACATTGTTGACTAAATAGTAGGGACTGATTTAATGGATGGAAATATTTGGAGGGACCAATAACCTAAAGAATATTTTTAGAGGCCATTAACTTATTTAACCCATAAAACTATTATAAAAAAAGTTTTTGTCAAATTTGCTTTAACAGTCATTTAATCTTTTTTTTGTCAAAAAAAAAATGTCATTTAATCTTTTCTTTTTTTTAATAAGCTAAGCAAATTATATTAAAAGAATAACAAACATCCCCTCAAGCACAAGGCGTGCTAGAGGTAACTGTTAGAAGTTTATGTACAAAATAGTCAGGCTACCAACAACTAAAGAAGCCAAAAAAAATTACAACACAGCTTAAAAACAACATAAAGGGTTTTGCCTCCAAAAGGGGTAGTCAAAGTCGAACGTCGTGTCATTTAATCTTTTTAATCAGATTTAATCATAATACTACTTTATTACATTATTTTTTAAATAATTTCAACAAATCTCAGATCTAATTAAATGACTGTTTAAAAAAAATTAAAATGCATCTATCCTTTTTTTTCTACCAAAAAACATGTCCTTTTTATTTTGTTTTTTTTTAAGAATTCTTTTTGCTTTGGTAAAAGTCATAGTATATTCTTAGCTCGCATCCTTCATCTATATAATCAAAATAAAATTTAACATTTTCAAATAAAAAAAAAATCTTCAACATTTCTATTAAAATAAAAACATCATCATCTGACAGTGAAAATCAATCTCACAATTTTAAATAGAAAACAAATTGAATTGAAAAATGTTACCTTAAAACGCACAAACTCATGTTTGAGAAGACGAACACAATGATCATTCCACCTTTGAAATTGACGTTCATGATCTTCAATGAAGAAATGTGATGTCTTCTTCCTATAAGATTCTCTCTCCAAAGGATCCCATTTTCCCAATACTGCTATCAATGATTTCTCATCCACCCCATGTCCTGAAAATTACATCATTAATTCATCAAATATCATCAATTGGGCATGAATATTAAATTCAATATTGAAAATAAAAATATGTAATAATAATTTAATATGGTACAAGTTGAGAAATAGAGAACCTGAGAAAGCTTGAGTTAAAGCTTCTAACTCTTGATTGAATGCCATATTCTGGGAAGGTTTTTGATAGAGTTGAGACAATATTGTAGCAATTAAATATGATGAGTAGGGGACAGTTATATCTTCTATTCAGTGAAAGGTGTTCTTCATTTTATAGGGCCCAACAAGGCTAATTTTGTCATTTTAAATTTAACAAGGAAAATGATCAAAAGAAGTTTATGACTTTTGACCAATCAAGTATGAACCGGTGAAATATAAAATAAAATAAAAACTACTATATAATGTATTTATATTAGTATATATTAATGACTTTAAATGACTTATTTGTCCCTGTCTCATAGCATTTTAAACTTATTTGTCCCTGTCCCTGTCTTATATTGATTTTTTTTATTAATGCCAATATCAAGTAATTTAATTTGTATTATTCAAAAAATCAATTGATGAAAAATTAAATTGAACAGTCTTTTTTATTTGGGTGAAAAATTAAACAGTCTTTAAACATTTTTTTTTTTTGACAAAAAACAGTCTTTAAACATTGAAATATAACATGAAAATTATCTTAGTTAATTATTTTAAAATTACAGAATATATTATCAATGTAACAGCAGACACATTATTATGTAAATAATAATGCAGTCAGATGAAATTGAAAACTCAAATTAATTGTGATGGTTATATTATTAAGGTAACAGTAAAATATTTTGTAACCAAAAAAAAAAAAGTTACAGCAAAATATTTTAAGGTAAAAATTATAACTTAGATGTAAATTAAACTTCAGTAATAAAGGCTGCTTAAATATGATATAAAAGATAGAAAGTAAAACAGTGAGAGAATTCATTAGTTATTTTATCATATAAGTTATGCATGCATATTATATGTGCAGTTGCAGCCATGCCCCTCATTTCTGTGCATTTACATCTGATGCCTAGGGTTGTTTCAATTTCTAATATGACCACCTAAAAAAAGCATGTTATTCCTTCAAAAATTAAAGCAATGTTTTCTAATAAGGAACTGTCAAACAAGCTAACTTTAGCTTATTACTTTTCTTGATCTTTTTCCTTTATATGTTTTCCCAGTTTCTTCTTACAAAAGATACACATACACTCATGTTATAAAATCTAATAATTAAGGTTGTTCCAGCCATGAATCAATAAAAAAGATGTTGTTCCAGCCTCATCATTATTCTGCATTCCTTTTTTGAAGGAAAAGGTGTACTAGTTATTTTGAGCCTCTAATTTATTTGAAAGTTTTAAAGAAAAGTTCTAAATTTAAAATTAAAAAAAAAAATTAAGTCTTGAATTTATCAACAATTTATGATTAAATTCTTCAACTGATGTTTGAGATCATATATCCAAATTTTTACATAATTTATAAAGAGAATCTTAAATTAAGTAGTTACTGAAAAAATTATTTAAAATTAAGGAAACTAGTTCTTTTTCTTTTTCTTTTTCCTTTTTTGCTAGTAAAAATCTGGCAATAATTTGACAGATCTTCTAACAGAAGTATAGAATTTGACAATAATTTATCATGACAATTGACAATAATTTCGGTTAGGATAAAGTAGATGGGAACAACTTTTATAAATATAAGGAGATAGGAACATTGACAGGTCACTCTGTTGCATGTGGGCTTTACTTATTCAATGCGTATGTGAAACACATCTTTTCATTTTCAAATATGTGTGGACATATTTAGATACTATAAGACTTTGTTTGCGAGTTTAGAAGGGAAAGTTTGGGAAAAAAGCAATAAGTAAATGGAAAAAATATAGGAAAATAAGAGGGAAGGACTTTCGGGGTTAACTTTTCTTCATAATACAAAATTTTCTTTATTTGAAGAACTAAAAAATTGTATTGAATGAGGGTCATGGGCGGTTTTGGAGGGTATATATGAATTTTTCAAATTTAATCTATGTTGTTATAATATTTTTAAATTTAAAAATATAGTAATCATATGCATTAATTGTTGGAGTAAGCCCTAATAGCCAATCTATATTGATTGGGTTTGGCTTTGTATCATGATATTGATATAAATATATAGTGTGAATATATAATAACAAGGCATTTCTTTGTTGATTTTGTTTTGTTGTAAAATAACAAAGTCCGTTTAATAAAACATTAAGTATAACTTAATTGTGAGATCCCATTAAACATAAGGACATTATTCTTAAAGTATCCGTAGTCAAGCTTTATTGTGAAGTGGGATATCATTAAAGCATGGAGACTATTATGTGGATACACTGATGGTCACATCTCGCAGATCATGGATAAAGAGTTACCAATTCTTCACATAGATATAAATATTAGGAGTAATATTTATATTGGATTGACCCACCATGAGAATACTACATAGTAAAAGTTATGAAAAGTGTCATAAGATAT
>Ga0315915_1006886_pt1 | contig 13755 bp, 9 predicted proteins | sample MpolbnodulesMG_FD_207738 | JGI IMG/M metagenome (GOLD analysis project Ga0315915, IMG submission 207738) | Medicago polymorpha root nodule microbial communities from Los Angeles, California, United States - branched nodules | ecosystem: Host-associated > Plants > Roots > Nodule | place: USA... | reverse complement strand
TATTCCTTTTACACATTATTTCAATCATAATTTGTTGCAAAGAAAAAAGCAACAAAAGATGCATTCATACAAAACTAACAAACAATCAAAGGAAGACCTGTTCTCATGAAGAACTAACAAGAAAATATTCAGTGATATTTTATTAATTAACAAAAACCAACAAAGAATTACATACGCGTGAACAAAAAGATTAATTCACATTAACAAAATAAAAAAAGAGCTTATGAGAAATTGAACCAGTACAGCCATAGAAATATACTAAATTCCATACACTCGTTATGGTATAATTGTGTCCGAATTAATCAAGGAAATCACAGTTGTTGCAATGTATAAAATATGGCTGATGAACGACCAATCTAAGAGATTCCGAGTGAACTAACCATAAAGTCATGAAGCCAAAGCCAATGAGTTCCATTAATGTATGAAATACTCATGTAGGGAGCAGCTTCAAAATCCTTATTTTGCTTGCCATAAGAGACTCTTGGAGTGATGGTATTTCTGCAGGTCTCATACAATTATACTATCAATCCATTCGTGAGCAGGTGTTGGGACAAATGCATGCAAAACAGTTGTCTGGTAACTCATCATCCAATAAACATACTAAATTCGGAGATGCAGCTAGATGCGACAAATTAGCTACTACGATACTGCTATTGGGCCCAAATCCTGATAAGTTATTGGGAGCCACATCCGACAAACGTGAAATAACATTCGGGGGTGTTAAATAGATTGACGGCTAACATTCCCAAGCAAACTAGTGACAAGTAAGTTAGAAGTGGCTGAACTGCCAGCACTCTAAGGCTGGCATCCCATCTGTGGATCAGACTGATGATAGTTTGGCGGTCTTTGCCGGTGTGAGACAAGAGCAAGGGTAAAGTTGAACGGAAGTTACTAGGTGCTCTCTGACTTGGACATTGAGGGTGAAAAAGATATTGAGCATCTAGATTTGGTGTTGGGGCACGTAACTGATTATCTTGAAGGTAATGCTACCACTAATAGTAATAAAAATGGCACCAATAATATTGATTTGAATAAAAATGGCACCAATAATATCATGAGGTTAATCAAGGAAATTACACTCGAAGGAGACTGCAGACCGAAATTTAGCAGAGGTTAAAAGAAATAGGCAAATAATATTAACGAATGGATTCAACACATGAATGAACAGAGAAACATATTGAAAAATTATCATACCCGTAGTCATGGCATCTACGTCTGAATTTGGAAGAGTGGCTCGATCAATCCTTTGGGACGAAGCATAAGACCGATAAGGAGCACCGACGGCAACTTGAAACTTTGAACCCTAAATTTAATATCTACATTTATAATTTATATAAAAAAAACTCGTTTCAACACTTTTGGGTTGAATTTTTTTTCTCCAAAAATACCCTTAATTTTCAATACAAATAACAACAAATAAATAAGAATAAATTTAAATATTAAAACAAATGTAACAAACACGATATAAATATATATTTTTTTGTTTTTTTTTCTTTATCATTTAAAAAGTGTAACAAACTAGATGAGTATGTTTATATTTATTTTTCCATCAATCCAATTATATTTTCAAACAACTTTTTTGATAATCATGCTTGGTTTTATTTTTTATAACTTGAAAGCAACAAACATTTATATTTTTTTAGTTTTAATTAAAATCAAAATTTCATTAAAAAAACACAGTTCATAACTTTTAAACGTTAGCGCAGTAAAAAGAGCGGAAAGACGGACACATGAGTGCCCGTCTTTTCGCTAGTATAATCCGACTAAAGATGCTTTTTTTTTACTCATATCTTTATTTTATTTGTTTTGTTTATATTCTAAAAATTTTAAAAATATTTGTTCTATTTTAATTTTAGGTAAATATTTGGAAGAAAAATATTTATCAATGAGGTTTTTTTACTCACTTGCTTCAACTTTGGCTTCTGCTACTCAAGAAAATCAACACCGGGTATGTAAAATTTGCTATCTATATGTTGACGCTTGAATTTTCTGCTTAGAGTTACAATAGTGTGTCGGTATATTATAATGTATTGTTGGTTAAACAGATGCTGGAAGAACACTTATATCATCTGGTGGATCGTCTTACCCCAAGCAATCAGACAGCAAAGGTGATTAGCTTCACAAGGTCCTGCAGTTCGTGGTCACATTGGCTCATAATCACTCAGTGAATGAAATAATCTTTGATGTTGTTTTGGATACTTCTATCAGGATTTTCCTATTAAGGATTTTATGTGTGTGATGAATTTATTTCATCTTGGATTGGTTACATTAATAATGATTAGTTGGAAATCCCTTCCCCTTGTTTGGAATTATTTTTTCTTTCTGCAGGTGAATCTAATTTTGATTGGGGAATTCAATGCAAGTGGATTAGTTTCCAAAATCTGTGGTGAAAATTCAGCCAATGTTTATTAGCATTTTCCTTGTTTGGTTGAGTTTATCTTTATTATGTTAAACACATTGGATGATGATGGTTGATGCGTATCTTCTGGTATGCATTTGATTCAAACCCTAAATATTCTTTTTCTGTCTAAATCCTCTCAAACCCTAAACCTCGTAGTTTCTTCACTTTCGCTCAATTTGTTTTATCATTGGAGAGTTATTTATTACGTAATCAACTACGAACATCAGAAAAATAGCACATAACAGAGAATAAAATATAAAATGAAGCAACAAAGAAAATATGCAGAGAAATAACAGAAATGAAACAGTTCCGAAAAATTAAAAAGAAAAGGAAGGAGAATAAAAATTCTTGATAGAGAGTAGCTTCACTATTGATCAAAATATTGAAATATATTATAAAAAAGAATCCATTGATCCAAACCCATACCATACGACACCACCCGTATCCATTGATCAAAATATTGAAATATATTATTCATGCAAGAATAGTTTGAATATGAGTATAATACCGTATCCAAACCCATAACATTGGAAATCCATTTAAGTGAGAGCAGAAGAAACATATGTGGAGTTGTTATATTATTTGTACACTTATACAGAACCAAACACTTTGTAACACCCAATTTGATAAAAGTCACATAAAATCAGGGTGGATATCATCTTCTACTCTTTGTTCACCAGTTATGGCTTCTAAGATGTCATTGTTGTTCCATGAACCTGAAGTGCCCTTCAAGTTAAAGCCTCTCTTCTTGTATCCATCATGTTCTAAGTTGTCCTCAGTTAAGTAATCAATCCATTTGGAGGCTGAACTGTTGAATGTTTGTTTGCATCTCCGAGTCCTCTGATTAGCTGTTGTCACTGTGTTATTTCTCTGTGAATTGCTTTCCGTCAATAATGTGATTCTTCTCTGATCATTTATTGAATCCCCTGCATCTGTGTCAATTAAGATACTGTTAATTCAAATCAGCCCATATATAATATAAGGTCTTATCTCTTTGTATATTTTCTGTCTTACATATATCACGGATAAATGTATTTTTTATAGGAAAAGAATTTGAATGCAAATTTATATTTTCTGCATTGCGAACAAACCCAGAGATCTGATCCACTCATCCATATACATTAATATTGTGTTGCCTTAAGAAAATTACTGGAGCATAAACTTTGTTTCATTCGATTGCCCTACCGTTCAGTCAAAAGTTCATATTGCATGCATGGTTTTTAAGTTGCAAATAATAGCCTAAACTTGAGGTTTGATATCATGAAAACCATAAGGTTATTTGACTTTTGCTTTTCCATGAAGATCCAAGAATTCAAGAACTTGGTCTCTCCTTCCTTTAACCATTCAATAACTATCCAATAATCACTTTTTCCTTTCCATTCTCTATTTATTCCTAATAACTGACATCATAACTGCCGTAATAAGATGTCTAACAGATTACAGTGCTTGCTGCACATAAAAAATGGAAGCTATATACGCAAGATGACAGATCTACCTTTCTACACGGTAAAGTCGGTCAAAATGTATATGTTGAACAACCAAATGTGTATCTGAAGTACCTAGTATAAACTGATTGTGTGGAATCAGTTTAAAGGAGGGATTGTGAGGATAGTATCTATTATCAACAAGTTAGTTTAGGTTTAGATTTTCTATCTTGAATAAGCTCCTAGAGCACAGCTTTATCTTATCTTTTCTCTGTTTTGTTATCCTTATGTAATTATCTTGTAGACTATATAATAGCCAGTTATAGTTTCAGTATCATTAAGGTTTTCACTCATTCAAGTCAATTTCGTCAAAAGCTATGGCTTTTTAGTTTCAGCTGAAACCATAAGTTTGAGGTATTCCTAACGTAAAACCAAACATACTGTCTGCAAATAATTAATTCTTCATCACTCATTCATTTGCTCCTCTGCTTCAGTGTGAAGCCGGATTCCATCCGTATCTATATTGACAAATATAAAATAAAAGAATACTCTCATGACATACACCTAAGTGTGAGATATGATTTGTATTTGCCCGGTTACCATGTAGAATAATTTATTGATTTTATCATTAGATTTTGTCTATGAAGAATGAAACTTTGATGATGTTAAACAAAGTAATTGGCAAGATCAAGTTCCAAGGCTTGAAGGAAGTTTATATGTAGGTAAGAACTTAGCTTGTAAGGATGACATTATTTCTAAAACAAAATGTCTCTTCAATAACAATTTGTTTAACAAAGTTGTTCAATTAGAAATTTTGATATAATCATCATTCTTTAGAGATTTTGAAAGGAGTTTGAGTTGTTTAAATGTGTTATGAAAGAAGAATCAACTATGCCCCTACCACAATCAAGTATTCAGCTTCAATCAATGATTTAAGTCTGATTTTGTATCTCCTCAACTAACTCCAAGTGGTAAAACCTATTGTTTCCTATTCTTAGCGTCATCAAAACAAATTGAATAACTTGAATTACTGATCATCACTACAAACACATAACCAATGAATGAATACTCACCTTGAGAGTTTTGGAACAGTGGACTTTTAAAATGTCTGCCACCTCTTGGAGTTGAATTATCCACTACTTTGCGCTTTTTGAACATGTCCTTTGGCAACTCAGTCACTACCAAGGGCTCAAAGTCGTCTTCTGTTCAATTCAATCAAAACCAAATCAGTCTATTTTGGTGTACAACTGTGAAAATGATGTACTTCTACTATATACTACATAATTATATGATCCCTGTTTGACATAATGTTCATAATTGTGCCTATTTTATAAACTAAAGTCTAAGAGCATTCTATATCCATTTCTTTCGTATAAGTCGACTTGTACACCAAAATTTAAGCATGGCTATGTCATGCACTATATGTTCTGCACAATAATTTGTTCCAGTTAAAGAACAACACAATCATTTCATTTCATAAATCAGAACAGTTTGATGAAAGCGAGTGATTCACATTCCAACTTCAGCTAATCAAATCCAAACACAAACCTAAAATGCAAGCCTTCTTTGTTCAGCAGCTTTGATTTACTATTATGTTCTGAGCATAGCAAATTGTGGCCCTATGATGCTCTTAAGATTCTAATAATATATAATTAATCCTAAAATTAAACCATCATGCTCAACTCAACTCACCTGAAATGATAACTCAATCTACAATTGTCAAAAAAATAAACTACATAATGATCTTAAAAGAATTCATGTGTATATATATGTTGCACCAATACTACAAATCGAAGGTGTGTCTGATGTGTGACTCTGAGACGTGCCAGTGTCCGATAATCACGCAATAGTGATGCATGTGTTTGTATTCAATCACTTCAATTTTCACAAATTATTATCGATGTCTACATGTCAATGTTTGTGTCGTGAGAGGTGCCTGCTATGTTGCACCGACAGTACAAATTGAAGACATATTTGGTGTCTGACACATGCTAGTCTCCGATAACGACAAATAGTTATACAAGATCACTCCAATTTTCACAAATTATTACTAACATTTACAATTACACATACACCAGACACGATAGACACATTGACACTGATAATGATTTGAAAAAATAAAATAATTGAATACAATCACATGTGACAGTTTCGTGTCATGTCTGTGTGTTGGTGTTACATAGTCACATGTATCGTATGTATATGTGTCAATGCTTCACATGTGTACACGGGCACCAATCACGACACTAACATGTCGACACTGATAATCATTTTAAAAAATAAATAATTGAATGTAATCATACGTGTCATTGTTGAACACTGACACGTGTTGGACACTGGACACTCCTATCAGAAATGTGGGTGTGTATGTATATGTGTCAATCCTTCGCAGATGCATACTTCAAGGTTTACTTCAATTTAATTATTATCAAACATTAAAATTCTATAACAATAGATTCTATAATTGAAATTAAAAAAGTAAAAAGTAAATAACCATGTTGCTGTTGTTCGTCTCTCTCGGTAGCGCCAGGATCATCGTTGTCGAGATACACACTCCAATCAGTAGTACACTTCTTCCTATTGTTGAAATCAGCTGGAAATTCAGATTCTTCCGGTGTAGGATTTAGGGTTCCGGCGAGAAGCCACTGTTGTTGATCATCTTGTTCAATGGATTTTCTGGACATATTGACGGATTGAACGAAAGTGCGAATGTCTTTAGCTTTGTAACCTTGAGCGAAGATTTTGCGAACTGATTGTTTGTGATTGCATACAACGCAGTTCCATTTGTTGCTGCTTTTCTTCTTCTGCTTTACCTGAATTCAATGAATTAGAGAAAATTGAAGAGAGAGAGAGAGAGAGAGAGAGAGAGATTGTACCTGCATGGTTGAGCAATTAAAGCATTGAAGAGCGATGAACAGTGTTGATGACGATGACGCCATTGTTGTATGAGGATTGAAAATTTTGGCGGAAAGTTTTGTGAGATAAAAAGGTTCTAATTTATGTTTGGCGCTTAACTTTTCAAATATGGAGGTTTTTTTTTAAAACAAAATATGGAGGTTACAGAGTGAATTGAATTTCGCATATAAGGTGTGTGACATGTTGGGTTGATGGGATCGAGTACCTACCGAATATTACTGTTTAAAAATTATAAATAAATAAGAGATTTAGAGAACTAAAATGAAAAATTGATATTTTTATAATGACCAAAAACATATTTAACCATTTATTTAATTACAGTGTCAATTTTGAGAATTCCTACTAATTAAAATATTGTTATTCCACTTAGAGGTCAATTTAGTTATCCAAATTTTTGTCTTTTTTATGATCTCCTACGGTGAGAGATCTATACAGATCATGCACCTTAGACAACACCTTAAAACTTATTTCACTTTACACTTTATTCACCTTTACTTTTCACTTCATGAAATGTGTGATGCAATTACTAATATTAAATACTTTCACTTTACACCGTTTATTTTAAGTGACTCAAATCAGTAAAACTTTTATGACATTAAGAATGTACGGTTACTTTATCAAATTCAACTTTACTTTAAAAAAAAAACATTGAAAGACTTACTACTTCCGTCTCACAATGATGATCTATTTGATTGTTTCATATAATATAATTAGAGAAAATAATCAATAGTTTTCTACCGGTATACAAACACTTGAGACCCATTTGGATTGATTTATTTTTAAGCTTATACAAAACAGCTTATCTAAATAAATAAGCTTTTATGTGTTATTCATAAGTTGTCACGATAGTTTACGAACAAACAATTTATGAAAATACTTTTTGTTACTGAAAGCTTTGAATTAACATAAAAGTTTTATTTATTTACACAAGCTATTTTTTAGGCTTAATTACATAAATGGTCCCTTAACTTATTTGTTGTTTTCGATTTGGTCTCTTATCTTTAAAAATTTTCAATTTGGTCCCACATGTACACCTCCGTTACTACCCATGGTCCTTTCTGTCAATTGCCCATTAGTGAGTGCACACATGGCACACATATAAGGGAATTTTTTTTGGAGATTACAGACATAGGTTTTTTTTCCTTCTTCCACCATTCTCTCCTCCTTCTTCCATCGTTTGCATCTGCTACACTTAATTCCCCACCTAGCCCTCCTCATTACTCCATCATCATTCATCAACTCTCATGCCTCCTTGTTCCATTTCTTATTAAGCCTACCTGGTTGCTTCCTAATTGGTGATACCTGAAGATCATTATACTTTGTTCTCTCCCATAGACTCTAACTATTGGCTGGATAAATAACAGGAGCATAACATGCTGCATACTGGTCCTTCTTGAAAATGTCTAGGACATAAGCATTAATGTCCATATCTTGGTTCTTCATGCAGGAAATGGCATGACAACATGGCAAACCTGTCAACAACCATTTCCTACAATCAACCTTCTCAGCAGATTGACATAGAACTTTTTAGTTGTGGAACAAATGTCAGATTTACAGAAGAAGACGCATAAAGCAAACCCTAAAAATTTGATTTTTAGTGTGTTTTTCCAGATTTCAACAAATTAAACAAACCCTAAACCAAAATACGAACAAACCCTATACTAGAAACCGATAAAACCATATACCAAAAGCCACTTTTCGAACAAACCCTAAACCCTAATTTTTGAAAAGATGATGAAAACTAACCTTAACAAAAGTATCAACATCGAAATCATCAAGTTCAGCCATTGTCGTCTTCTTCGTCCTCAATTACGTCTTCTTCTTCCTTAGATTTCTCTTTGAATCTTCCAGGGTTTGTGTTTTCTCGTTCTTCGTCTTTCTCTCTCTACGTTTCAATTTCTCTTTCTAATTCTAGTTTCTTCTCTCTCTAATCCAAGAATATCCATTATATATGTGCCACGTGGGATTGGCCACGTGTGTACTCACTAACGGGCAAATGAGGCAATTGACAGAAGGACCAAGAGTAGTAACAGACTAACGGAGGTGTACATGTGGGACCAAATTGGAAAATTTTAAAGATAAGGGACCAAATCAAAAATAACAAATATGTTAAGGACCATTTATGTAATTAAACCTATTTTTTATAAGCTCGAAAATAAATCAATCCAAACAGACTCTTAGTTTTATTTACATTTTGAAATATTTTAAATTTTTTTAATTTATATTAATTTTACCTACTCAAATTAAGATAAAAGATTTTCGAATGGAGAATTGTGTGCATTTTTTTTAAAAGCAATGAAAGTGCTAAATTAATTGTTTTTCTTATTTCAAGAAATACATCATTCATAATTACCCGTTTATGTTATCTCAATCACAATGATTTACTTCATAAGTCTCTTATCTTTTTTTTTTGAGGGGAAAAGTCTCAAATATTCATATTAACAAATGAATATTAAAAGAATTGTTTTCATTATGTCCAAAAATATGTCAGAAAATGAATACATATTTTCTTATATCTTCAAAAATTTCATCACATTACTTCTAAAGTCTCATATCTTCTCATTAGAAATGTAAAATGAATAAATATTTAAAAATAAGAAAGTTTCCTACATTTTTCAAAAAGAAAGAATTGACAAAAGAGGGGAGTATATAGAATAAAGATGAATAGTGTAAATAACATTTTGTCCAACCAAACAAACCCAACAGAATCAAACTTCCAAAAAAAAAAATACAATCCTTTTTATTACCAAAAAAAAAAAAAAGACACAAAACCTTGGCAGCACCGAAACCTTTCTGATTCCCTCATTCCTCAGACAAAACAAAAACCTGAAAGAGAAGCCATGAAAAGAAGAATCAAAGAGCTTCTAAGCCTATCTTTTTCATCTCTACTCACAGATTCATCACCAATCACTCTCAAAATCACTACCACCTATTTCTTCTTTCTCAACATTTTCCAACTCTCAAAGAGATTCACTCATTCTCCAACAGTTCAAACAATGAAAACTCAAAGGGTCGTCAAATCCAGTTTCAAATTCAAGTTTTGATAATAATGATGAGAAAATAGTCGAAAAGGGTTTGAAAAATGATGATACTATGGTGGTTGGTGGCTTTAAAGAGTTGGGTTTGAGTGATGAGCTTGTTGAGGCGATGGAAGAGATTGGTGAGTTTGTACCAAGTGAGATACAATGTGTTGTTATTCCAACTATTTTGAATGGGAAGAGTTTGTTGTTGAGTTTACCTTCTCAGCCTGATAGGACTTTGGCTTACTTGTTGCCTCCCTTTTTTCATAGGATTTTGACAATTTGTAGTTTTCAAGGTTGTTTATTTGGTGTATGTTTGGTTCTGCTGTGACAAAAATTGATTTTAAATAGATTTGTATTGTAAAATTTATTTTAGTTTAAAGTTTGTTAGAATGTATATTCTTTGAAGCATCGACACTTTTGACCAAAGGCGTGTTTGGTGTCCAACAGTGTACCAACAAATGTGATTGCATTGAATTATGCCATTTTCTCAAATTATTATTGGTGTCAACATGTGAGTGTCTAGTGTCGTGTCCGTGCTTCATAGTGTATCGTAGATTATGTCTGGGTATATCTTGTAAAAGTAAGTTGAACAATGTTATGTATGAAAATATTGGTGTGAAAATCAATGAATCAGAGTTTTAAGTTAGAATCAAATCTAATAGTCATCGTTCGGTCATGCCGATCTTAAACTTAAAAAAACATTTTTTATTTTTCATTTTCTAATATTTGTGTTGATTTTGAAGTTGCTGATAAGGAGATGGAAGACTTGTTTGACGAATAATTGTAGTCGAGGCAAGATAGGTTGATAGGTATACGTTTTCAGAAACAATGACAATCGTGTTTTGACATTTTAAAATTTTCTTAAAATGTCGAATAAATTTCTTAAAGAGAATATATATCATGTTATTTAGTTGAAGTGAAAATGAAAACAATATACGTGGAAAATAGATCCTTAATAAAGGTTTTTGCCAATGTTTTTAATAATGGTTTACAACTGCGTTTTAGATTGTGACATAAATGTTTTTGATATTGCCAAAACCTTGCATTGAGGTCACATCAACCACATTTTACTGTCGTTTTCTGAAATTGAGCCATGAATCAAGTGGCTTACCAATTGAATAAACCAATTTCATGTAGCTTATCACAATGCTTGCTTTCTCATATCATTAAGTTTCTTAAACTCATCTCATATGCATCCCAAACCACAGTCACATTTTTGAAACGCGCTTTATCATCAAGTAGCCATTTACACACGTCAGTAGCCAGTGTCTACCTTGTATCACCGGTTTGAATGCAAATCCTAAAACAACTATTTTTTTGTCAGCAATCGTGTTAAACATTGACTCAACTGAGACATTTTCTCAAACACTTGGTGAGTGTTAAATTTCACAATAAATAAATCAAATCAAATACAGAAATAAAACAAGCTCAAACATTTAAATACAACCAAACAAAACAAAAATTTTGTAAATACAACAACACAAAAAAAATTCTATCTCAGAATAAACCTAGTATTTCTTCTCTCAAATTTGTTCACTTGTTTGTGGTTTCTATTTTCTCACTAAACAACAACCCAAAGTCAAAAGATCAAACCCTCAATTAAAATGAAAAATAAGATCTTCTGAAGATACACAATCAAAATTAGATTAGCAAATTTATGAAGACAAGCAAAATTAAACCCTAACCCAAAAAAATTCTTTAAAAATAAAAAAATCACCTTGAATTAAAAACCCCAATCCTTTTTCTTTCTCTTCTTCTCAAACGAACCAATCCTCTTCTCTTCATCATTCTTCCTTCTCTTCTCCAGATCCGATCCTTCTTTCTTCTTTTTTCTTTCTCCAATTCCCTCTTCTTTCTCTCGTGCCCTCTTCTCTCTTCTATCTTCTCACCCTTTTCTTATTCTAAAATGCACCCACAAAGGGCAAGATTGGAAAAATAGCAAAAAAAGATGAGGTGGCAACAAAGAGATTTGATCAATTAGGAAATTACCTAAATGCCCTTATGCAGGGCAAAATTGGAAATATCAAGGGACTGTTTTATTTGAAATAGTTAGTAGACTAATGAACTACCATATTATATCCAAATGAAATACGTGGGCAGTACTACAACTTGAATTAGTTAAATCAGGAACACCAAATGAAATATGCAGGATCAGCAATCCTTTCGACAGATCAAAAGGATGATGAGCTGGCTATGATATACACTTCATTACTCTGGAAATAGACCTCATTAAATATTAAACGAGATAGTGTATGATATTATGTATTAGAGAAATAGAGCATGGCTATCTTTTATAAAATGCGCAATCAACTACCATATTATATCTAAATGGAATACCAAATGAAATAGGTAGCCAGTACTACTCATGCAGCAGCAATCCTTTCAGGAATTGTATTGTATGTACGTCAACAGAACACTCTGGAGGTAGAGTTAGACAGACTTTTAATATATATATATATTAGGTTACTCTGGAAATCGATCTAATTAAATATAAAATGAGTTAGTGTATGGTATTATGTATTAAAGAATAGCATGCATGGCTCCCTTAGGTCATCGATAGCATGGCTCCATTTAATATGTTCCCTTAAGGTATCAATGGTATGTACTATTGGCCAATTAGAGTGTGCCACCTACCAATGTTACTTTATAAATGTTTTATTTGATATAATTTTTTAAAGGATAAGCCATGTGGCACATTCTAATTGGGCAATGGTATATACCATTATGGTACACAAGTGCTATCCCCACCCGTGGTGGTGTTAGCTTGGGACCTTGGAGTATGCTTCTCTTAAACACTTAAGGTCTCACGTTCGATTCTCCGGTGTCAATTTTGGTGGGTTAGATTGGCCTCTGCTCTCTGTCTTTTAGAGGAAAAGTCAAACAGAGACAGAGACGGCAAAAACACACAGCTATTGTATATATGTTGATGCAAAACGCAGGCTGAGACACCAAAGAAAAGTTAAAAGGTGCAGTGCAAATACAGGAAAATACAACTCTGTTTCTTTACAATGTTGGGATCAAGTTCTTCTGCTGCTGCTATTTCACCTCCTCGTCAAACTCAGAAGTATGATGTGTTCCTCAGCTTTAGAGGGGAGGACACGCGTGACAACTTCATGAGTCATCTATATGCTGAACTAGACAGGAAAAAGATTGAAACCTTCATAGATTACAAACTCGGCAGAGGCGATGGGATTTCGCCTGCACTCTACAAAGCAATTGAAGAATCAATGATTTATGTCGTCATTTTGTCTGAGAACTATGCTTCTTCCACATGGTGTTTGGATGAACTCGCACATATCCTTCAATGCAAACAAAAATATAGTGAAAGGCATGTGATACCTGTTTTCTATAAGGTGGATCCATCAAATGTGAGGCATCAGAAACATAGTTTTGCAGAAGCTTTTGTTGAGCATCATCGCCGATTTGAGGATGATCAGGTGAATGCATGGAAAGCTGCTCTAAACCAAGTAGCTGGACTCTCTGGCTGGGATTCACAAAAAACCAGGTCACTGTTTTACCATCAATCAACTTTTTCTTTTGGTGTTCAATATGTGTCCAACTAATTCATGGGAGTTTGAATAATTCTGCATGTTATATTTTGACTTTGTGTGTATATAAAATTTGCCTAATAACTGTTGGCATGTTCATACTTAGTAATATTTTGATCTTCAATTTACAAACATGTGATTTTATCTAAAGATGTTGTTTCTTATCAACTCTTTTAGGCAAGTTTTTTAAGGTTGAAGACTACTGATTTGTTTTTTTTATTATGCGGCAGATCAGAACACACACTTGTTGAAGACATTGTGAGAGATATTTCAAGAAAATTGAATTTGAATCACTCTTTCTTAAGTGATTATCAAGGATTGATTGGAATTGAGAAGCATATTGAGAAAATCCAATCCATGCTACACCTTGAGTCAGAGGACATTCTAGTTGTCGGAATTTGGGGTATGGGAGGAATGGGAAAAACAACAATTGCGAGGGCAGT
>Ga0315915_1006884_pt1 | contig 13756 bp, 8 predicted proteins | sample MpolbnodulesMG_FD_207738 | JGI IMG/M metagenome (GOLD analysis project Ga0315915, IMG submission 207738) | Medicago polymorpha root nodule microbial communities from Los Angeles, California, United States - branched nodules | ecosystem: Host-associated > Plants > Roots > Nodule | place: USA... | reverse complement strand
CCTCCTGGTTTTGTTGCTCAGGGGGAGTGTCGTGGGTATGTTTGTCATCTTTATATGGCCTTGTATGGTCTCAAACAATCCCCTCGAGCATGGTTTGGGAGATTCAGTAATTTTGTTTAGCAATATGGCATGATTCAAAGTGAATCCGACCACTCTGTGTTTTATAAATGCTCATCCAACAAATATATCTATTTGGTCATGTATATTGATGATATTGTTATTACAGGTGATGATCATGATGGGATTGCGGGACTTAAACATCATCTAGTCCAACACTTTCAGGTTAAAGATCTAGGTCAGTTGCGTTATTTTCTCGGTATTGAGGTGGCTCAATCTAAGGCAGGAGTTTCTATTTCCTTGAGAAAGTATGCTCTAGATATCTTGGAGGAAATAGGTATGCTTGATCGCAAGCCGATTGATACTCCTATGGACCCAAATGTCAAGCTGCTACCTGATCAAGAGGAGATCTTTTCAGATCCAAGAAGGTACAAAGGGTTAGTTGGGAAGCTGAATTATTTGACCATGACAAGACCAGATATTTCATATGTAGTCGGTGTTGTTAGTCAATTCCTGAATTCCCCTTGTGATATTCATTGGGATGTTCTGGTTAGAATTCTAAGATATATCAAGAGAGCCCCTAAAAAAGATCTTGTTTATGCAGACAGGGGTAATTCAGATATTGTTGCGTATACATACGCAGATTGGGCTGGAAGTTTGTTTGACAGAAGGTCCACACCTGGATATTGTGTTCTCATTGGAGGCAATTTGATTTCATGGAAAATTAAGAAGCAAAATGTCGTTGCTAGATCAAGTGCAGAGGCTGAATATAGAGCTATGACACTTACTACATGTGAGCTCATATGGCTCAAGCATCTTCTCCAAGAGCTTCACTTCAGTAAAATAGGCACTATGAGTATCATTTGTGACAACCAAGCAGCCCTACACGTTGCCTCTAATCCAATCTTTCATGAGCGAACTAAGCATATTGAGATCGATTATCATTTTATTCGTGAGAAAATTATGTCTGGTGAAATTGCTACTTCTTTTGTTGGTTCTATTGATCAACTAGCAGATATCTTCACGAAGTCTCTTCGAGGACCAAGGATCACTTACATATGTGACAAGCTTGATGCATATGATTTGTATGCTCCAGCTTGATGGGGAGTGTTGAGATATGCGTAATAAATAATATCATTGACTGATATATTATCTCCTTATTTATATTATCTTTATTTCCTTGTAAATATCTCTTATGTAATTAGGCATGATTTACTCCCTATGATCATGGGATTTACATTGAACTGTCCTAATTTTCTGAGAAGGAAGTACTATGAATGAAGTCTGAATCTATAGACAATTGTGTGGTGTGTAAACTAAAAGGAGCAGATAGACATCAAGTGTTTTGGGCAATCTTATCTTATATCTTATATTCTTATTAAAGCTAACTCCAAATCTATTTTGTTGAATTATCATAATTGTTTTGCCATGTGCTATGAAGCTCGGATATGTATATATAGTACGGGTGCAATATGGATACCCAATATTTTTTTTTTAAATTTAGGACCTGATACGACAAAGATACGCTAACAATTTTTTTTATTATAAAAACTTATATGCATGTAAAATACTTGAAGAAAATTTGTATTGATTAATCTTAATATGTATGTGTATGTGTGTGTATATACATCACACTTTACAAAGATAAATAAATAATAATACTTGTAAATAAAGTAGAAAATGAATAACCAAGTGATTAAACTTAAGTGGTTAATGAACTCTGCCGAAAGACGAATTGTATGGGAAAGTTCAAGTTCGATACCTTGGTCGAAGGCGAATAATTATTGGTTGGATTATACTTACTCTACGCTCGAACTTCGGATTATCAGAGTCTCTTTCCCCTTTCCCTAGCAATCTAAACATTAACACAAAAACAAAAATTGAAAATGTATAAATCATATTCTATTTTTATTTTTGTGTAACTATGTTAGTATATCAACAAAAATATGCTAAAAGAGCTCAATTTTTTTTTATTTTGACTGATTGAGTCTCTTATGCATCATTACCTCCATCCAGAAAAAAGACAACTTTTAAGTCTGATTCATCGAAAGACAATTCTTCTGATTCATATCTTAAATTGAATCATTTATTGAATATTGACAACATTATCCAACTTTTTTTTTACTTACATGTGAAATATCATATAAGTATCAACATGTATATTCCTTAAAAAAAAAAGTATCAACATGTATATGAGGAGTATTTTATAAGTATTCAATAAAAATATTTAAAAAATAAAAATTAAAACTTAATTACACCTTCCAAATTTTTTTAATTGTGCGATTTTCATCCTCTTAATTTTATTTTGTGCGACTTTGGCCTTAAGTTTCTTTTCTTATTTTGTAGCCCCTCACTCCAGTTTTTTGTTGAATTGGCTATTTTAGTGATGTTAGATGCTTGTCACTTGGCCACATGAAATATTCATAATTTAAAATTTAAAAAAAAAAACTAAGAATAAGAAGTATCACTATATTTTCTATAAATAAAAACTAAAAATAATTACCATTTTATTTTATTTAAAGTCTATAAACTTCTGCCTTCATATATAATATATGCAAGTTCAGGGTTTGAACCGGACAATAAAAAAAAAAAAAAAAAAAGTCTATAAACTACATAGTGCACAACAAAGACCCAGACGGGCATTCTATATAGCGTGGTCATTGCCGAATAGTTGGAGAGTTGAAGTTGAAGATATTAAGCAAAAACATAAAAAGAAAAGAAAACTTGTTGTGCTTGAGTTTCATCAAAATGAAGGTCTTCTTCCATCTTGTTCTCCCTTTGATCTTGATATTGTTGTGTTCCCAAAATTCTGCGGTACAAGGTAGATTGCTGTCGATCTCAACAAAACCTGACCCAAAGGATGCTGCTGCAACTGCTCGTTGGTTGGTCTCTTCAAATTTCTGGGGTGTCTTGAAGTAATCTCTCTTACTTCTTTCAATTCCTTTACTCTTCTATTTTCTTCACTTTAATTATGATTCACTTGTTTATTTATTTATTTGTTGTTATGTTTATATTTATATTCATGTTTTATGGAGTCAACATGAGTTTTTAGTTTTTTTTTTTTTTTTTTTAATCTCAGATCGATGTATATTCAATCAATGTAGTGTATACAATTAGTTTTTCGATAAGATGGAACTATTTACTGGGTTTCTAGTGTGAGTGGTTATGTCCCACGTCTTATATGAATGGATAAAATGTTGGATTACATAAAATAGGTGACCCATATAACTAATGCTTAAGGTTTTGGGTGGAGATGTAGCGTCTGCCTCTCTTGTAATTCTGGAGCATTTGTACCCATTGTTTCTCTCGCACCTCCCGGACTCTTCAACACTACTCTAGTTCACAGCGGAGGTACTTCTCGTTGGAAATAACTCCCCAACACTCCTCTAGTTCACAGTGGGGGTAGTTCTCGCTGGAAAGATGGTTAAAAAGTGCCCCCTTGTTGTGGCGCGTAGCCATCTTTATATATGTGTGCCCAGCTGTAACTGACTCCCTGAAACCCGGTGACAGAAGTGGGAGTTCGTTAGAAATCACAGCAACATTCCTGATTGACAGGGTCACACTTCTGTGCGGTCGAGTGTACCAGGAGTCCTCTATCCATCCTCGAGTAGTGAGGATTATAGGTTATTGGGCCTTAATGCGCTGGGCCGACAATATAGGTTGAGGCCCAGTCCGGAACATTTATAGCTTTTTATAACTATGTTTGATTCAAGTTGTTTTGAGCCATTACTTGCATACTTTGTTTGGTTTTTGAGTAAATACTCAAATTGATCTTCAGAAAAACGTATATGGTGAGTAAATAGTCATCTTTGTCTCACAATGTGTGAGACGGTGTCACTTATCACGTCTTTGTTAGTAATTTCATAGGCCATACTGACTAACAAACGATACATTTAAAAACTAAACTAACTAACGAAAGTCACATTTGAGTACACCATACCAACTAGTGAAGACACATTTGGGGATGTTTTTATAATTTTGATAAACTCGGAAATTATAACAACAGAACCTGAAACATTGAAGAACTAAAATGATGGTTTACTCCTTATTTGGTCCTTGAGAAATGAAATATATCAATTTAGTCCTAAAGAATGAGGGTCAAATTAGTATTTTGATGATAATTTTTAAGGACATTTTAATCTCTATGAGGGACTAATTAACATATGAAATTCTTAAGGACTAAATTGATATTTTTCATTTCTTAAGGATCAGTTAGATCTGGTGTCTTTTGTTTGGGACCAATTTGACTATTTACTCTTCTTTTTATTATCTTTTGTAACATATGAAATTTTGAATATTATATTCCTATTCCTGGATGATACAAAAGCATAATATGAAATATTTAACATAACTGCTGGAGAATTTTCATTTACCTTGTTATCTTGAAAGTTTATGACTTCTAATTCACAGATTAGTGTATGCCCTTTTCAAATTACAGATTGGTAACTTATAGATGCAAAGTTGAATATGAAATCATATAAATTGCTGCCTTTAAGACTTCTTCCTGGTTTCATATTGGAATCACTTAAACAGCTTATTGTTTCTTTGCAGTACTATCTCAACTGATTTGGGTGGAGCACCTTTTGGGTAAGCATTTCCTACTATTATTATTCATTTATTTGATACATCTTTAAAATTTTCTGCATCATGCGTTCAAATTGAATCAATTTACAACTCATTTCTGTAAACTGTAATAGACTCTGCTGCTTAATGACCATGGTGAGTGGTTTGTCTTCCTTGGCACTTCTTCCTATATCACAGCATGTCCTCTGCAGTGGCCATCATTGGCCCCTCTATCTAGCTCAGCGTCTCTGCTGATTTCCCTCACCCATGTCCTCTGTTTTCTGCATTTCCTATGCCCCATTTGAGTAATTTGTGCGCCCTTTATTTGGGACTCAGGATTCCTTTGCATCTCCATTTTTTTCTCAACTCATCTTCTAATTTTCTTTTTGCAATCATGCTATGTCACCAAAGATTTCTCCCTTCTTGCTAACACAAACAAACTGCCGTCATCATGCTTTTGAGCTCGGTGATTTGAGAGATTTTTTGTCTTCGCCCTTCTTGTCGTCCACTATTGTGACAACTCTTGGTGCATCCGATGGTCAGTGGGTTATAGGTTAGCATGGCTTAGGAAAGTTTTCCTTGGCCCCACGGTGGATGCCAAATATTCTTTGCCAATAAACTTTACAGAACTTTTCCCCATACGAAGCAGAGAACCATCACAACATGTAATGTTGAGACAGGAGAGTTTCTTGGCATCCACAGTGATAACAGCCAGGTTATAGTTTACTCGCTATAGTCGTGGCGACTTGGGGCTCAAAGAAGGCATTCAATCTGGGCCAGCCTTGAGTCCTGTTGCAGGACCCAATTCCTTATGCGGCCCTCCGTGATATTTGAGCTTTCTTGGGCTGGGTTGGTGCACCTCATACATTGTTAATGTTGACCATTGGATTTTGCAATTAACTTGTTAATTTTTCAATATTTGAAGTTAAGTTAATAAATTTATCTATATACAGCAATGTGGTATCGTTTAGTGATGGACTACCGGACCAAGGCAGTGGCATCCCATACTTTTACTTAACGACTCTAGACCCAACAGCAAGAAATGCTTTAATAGATGAAAGAGCTTCGTTCACGGTCAGTGAGTACCCTCTCGGGACTTGTGGAAAGAAAGACCCAGAGAATCCTACTTGTTCGAAAATTTCACTTACGGGAAAGGTGTGTGAGAAAATAAATTCTATTGAATATGATTATGATTATAAAAAACGTTTCCTCAATGTTTCTCCTTTATTAGTTCTATCTACGTTTTATCTTTGTTTGTTCTAAATTATAAACGTTTCCCGTTCACATGCTAGTTAGTTATGAATGTTACGCAAGTTTAATTTTGATCCTAATTTCTCAGATTGCATTTAAATCCCTTGCTTGTAGATGATGCCACCTTTTTTGGTTATAATCCCACTTAAAATTTATATAATGAGACAGATTATTAGTATAATTATTCGAAGACAGGTGTATAATGTCACTTTAGAATTCTATGAATCCTTACACTGGGGATGAAATTTTATCAACGAATCACACAGTCTTTGTATACATTAGTCTTGGTATACCCTAGTCTACTATATATACGTTGTATGGCTTTTATTTTCAATGGTCTTGTAGTGCTTGCCTGATAGTCATATACAAGTCTCATTGGTTATGAGTCTCAAACATAGGTGTTCTTATATCCGAAACAATATAGCTACTCGTACCTATATCAACGCAATTTATGGGAAAACCTCTATTGGGTGTCCTCTAATATTACTTGGAAATTAATTTTCTCACTCTTTCTGTGTTTCAGCTTAAATTGGTTGATAAAAAGTCGAAGGAAGCCGAATTTGCCAGAAATGCCTTGTTTGCCAAGCATTTGGAGATGATGGGTAATTGACCGAAAAATCAATTTCCTTATTATTCATGTCAATGGTTGCAAATATTCAAGGTGTTATTATATATACGTATACAGGTTATTAAGCACTGATTCACACTAACTTTAAATAATGTTCAACAGACTGGCCAGAGGACCACGACTTTCAAGTTTTCAAATTGGAAATCGAAAATATATTTTTAATTGATTGGTATGGTGGTCCAAAACCTCTCACAGTGGAAGAGTACTTACATCATAAATTGTAAGTGAACATATTACCGTCCTTGCAATGCTAATGATATGGCCAATGTTTTAAAAAAGGGATCAAACCGGCCAATTGACCTAGTAACCGGCTAGTTCACCGGTTGGTTTGATCTCGGTTACATTCTTGTCTAGCTGAACCACAGGCCAACCATCGATGGTTCAACCGTTTCAGTTTTAAATTTTATAAATTCTATTTATTTATTTGTCATCCGATTTAATCATAGTTGAATCAATCGAACCATGACCTAAAGGATTCCGGTCAGATTTTTAAAACGTTGGATACGGCATTACAAAACCGCACCCCAAAACAAGTCCCACCCCCAAAACAGTAAATAAACAAGGAGTAAAATGTCACACATATAATGAATATAGTATAAAAAAATTAATCAAATTTTGTGGCTTTTACCTTTTCTTCATTTCCATGTTTTGCTGATTCATTTTCTATCATCTACAGGAACAATCATGGATTCGTTCTCTGAATACTCTTATAATTGCCATTCATATTTTGGGGGATGTAAATGTACATATTTAATTTTTCTTGTTTATAAATAAAATGTATATATACTGTGTTTCAAGTTGTGTATTCCTTCCCTTGTGTAAAGCTTTTCTTTGCACCATATTGTTGCAAAGGAAACAACATTTGTTGTAAGTTGTAACTGCTGGTAACATCAAGAAATGAAACATTTCATTTGTGAAAATGTGAGATGGAACATCACAATGATTTCAGGTTGTTGCCTAGTTGTGACTTACTGTATCATGAAAACGTTGCAATCATTGGCACATTGATCTATCTATTCTAAGAAAAGTTTTTCTCTAATGACATGCGATGTAATTCTCATTATTTTTTAGGCTAAAGTGTACTTTTCACCCCTTAAGTTTCAAAAAGTTGCGATTTTGGCCCCCTATTTAAAAAAATTACAATTTTGGCCCTTTCGTCCTAAAATTGCTGAGAAGATGCCACGTGTCCCAATAAAGGGGTCATAATCGCAACTTTTTGAGAAGATAAGGGGTCAAAAGATCATATTTCCCTTATGTTAGGGGGTCAAAAGAGCATATTTCCCTAAACATAGGGGGTCACTTTTGCCATTTTTTTTCATAGGGGCCAAAATCGCAACTTTTTAAAATTTAAGGGGTGAAAAGTGCACTTTAGCCTATTTTTTATCCACATTGAAACAATCTGCCAAAAAAGAACTTCGATTACTAGTTGGCATTCTTATGATAGGCACTCACAACCAATATTTTTTTTTTCAAAACTTGGTATCATGCCGAAGGACAGACTAATCCGAGGGGTTCAGTCCTACCTTTCACTAGTGGAGGGTCCCATTTAAAGCCAGAGTAAAACTCTATGGGAATTTATCGCTGAAAACATTAGGACTCGCACTCCTAAATTACATTGATAATTTTTTTTTCCTATTTGAGGGGGTTATCATTTATCAAGAGGGGTTTTATACATATATGAATTTGTTTCTTATGCATTAAAATAAAAAAAGTGGTTTTGATATCTCAATAATTTAGAGTTCATTTATTAGAGATTTTTAAGAAAAACCTAACCTATAGTTGAAAAAGTATAATATCGATGCATGTCAAAATAGAAAACACAGTCAAGATATACCAGTTTCATACACAAAAGAAAACAGTCAGTGGCTCAACTCAAGTTATAGTCCAGTGGCAAGACCTTTCAGAATTGAAGAGTTTCATGGCTTGTTTGCAAGGAGGGATAATTTTATTGAGTATTTTTACATTATCATTGTAACTTGGAATGCAAATCAAGCACACTATACAAGTTTTGCCAGGTGAATGAAATTAGTTTAAGACCAATATTAAGAAAGAAGGATATGAGCAGATAATCAATTCCTTTACAGCCATGGTTGGAGTTTATGGAGTTTAATAATAAGTGGTAGTCATACCTCAGAATACATTCAACCACCACAGAAAATAAATAAACCTACGATATAGTTTTGTAAGGATTCAAATATGAAGGTCATAATTTGTAACGGATTACTCAGGTTGTTAGAAGAATAAAGAGAATAATTGAACAGAAATCAAAAGAGCCAATCAACATCATATATCTTAAAATTGGGGTTGGGCTTAACTCAGCCCTTACAAAACCGGCTTTTAAAGGGTGGCCTGCCTATCACTTATAAACATATTGTCAGACGTTATCTCATCAAATGTGAGATTCTTATTATAACAATTATAGAGATCATACATTAACGTTTGAAACTTGATGTTTCATGGATTCTTTGCGGCATGGTTCTAGACAAAATCTATATATGTTTCAGACAAAATTATACAGACCATATACATCATGTACACATCTTTCCAGACACACTACCTCTGAGAATTTCCAGAATTTCAAGAACCAATGGCCTGAGCTAATTCAAAATAATGATGTGTAACAAGCTGTTTATCCGACTGACCCCTCAAGCTTCAAGCTCATGAGTTGGTTCACCTCGGAGCCAAATTCATCGGGAAGCTCATTGAAGACATCACGGCAAAATCCAGAGATCATAGCAGCCATTGCTTTTTCATAGTCTATTCCTCTTTGTTGAAAGTAAAATAACTGATCTTCACCAATTTTGGACGTACTAGCCTCGTGCTCAATTCTTGCTGATGGATTCTTCACCTGCAAAACAATTGCAATTTCATGAGTACAAGTCTCATGGCAAGTTTCTGGACATTACAAATATGGAAAAAAAAAGGGTGAAAATAAGGAAAAGGAAACAAGATGGAAGTAGTGGAAGATAACTCTGATATGGCATAAATATGCTATCAAAAAGACAGAACTGAACTCCATATTATTGATGAAATCTTTGCTGTTTCAACCAACAACAATAGACTGCAACCAGTGAAGCTACCAAGGTATCGAAGACCAAATGTTGGAATAGTTTTGGCCACCAGGAAACAGAATAAAAGACACACATCTTCAAGCTATATACACACACACACAACAAAGCTGTGTTTAATCAAGTATGAAAACGGGGTGATAAAAATCAGGAGCCAAACTCAACATCAAAAAGCTCCAGCATACTAACAATTTCTAGTGTTCTTCTGATATCACCTCGAACTAGACCACATGTATGCTGAAGAAGTACCGATATTCTGTGCATTAGATATTCAGAACACCCATGTAGTTCTTAAATCATAGCCATATATTTTCCCACCACAGTTGTCAAAAGAATAGCCAATCTCTCACCAAGTTGTGCTTATACAAGGCATGAACATATGTATGATTTGGAGTTTGATATAATCAGTGTTTAATGAATCGAACAATTTTTAGTTAAAATTGATTCGTTTAAATTAAAGGATTATTGGCTCCCATAATTAATTGCTATTTTATCCAACACAATCAGGATTAATATTCTATATTAGTATTACTGCAAGGATTTCATCTATAACTTGAAACTGGTCAACTAATTGTTCAAAACTTTATATCTGTCTCCCCTTTCAACTAAACACCACGGATACAAGACAAGCAAATCCAATAAGACACAGGTAAGAGGATACAACAAACTATGTAACAATAGAGCATGGCAAAACTATTATAACACAATTACATAACACAAGACATGAAATCCATATAGAGAAACCAATCTTAGAAAATATATCCAAAGTGTCCATGAAGTATGCATGAACACGGCTACATATTTTAAAGTTCCCATATATTCTTATCGTTATCTAAGTTACCGATCGATAGACATTAATTATTAACTGATAATATCAACACGCAACAAAGAAATCATGAACAAAAAAAAAAGTTACTTGGATGTAGGGATATGTATTGGCAGCAGCACTATCACCAATAAGCATGGAATCACACTGAGAAGAGTTTTTCGCATTCTCCGCTTTAGACTGAACCTGAACAAGCCCTCTATAACAGTTCCTCGAATGTCCAGCAGAAATACCCTTCGATATAATCCTACTCTTTGTATTCTTCCCTTTATGTATCATCTTAGTCCCCGTATCAGCCTGTTGATAATTATTCGTCAAAGCAACCGAATAAAACTCTCCAACACTCTCATCACCCTCCAAAACAACGCTCGGATACTTCCAAGTAATCGCAGACCCAGTCTCCACCTGAGTCCACGATATCTTTGACTTCTTACCAGCACACAATCCTCTCTTCGTCACAAAATTATAAATCCCACCTTTCCCATTCTCATCACCCGCATACCAATTCTGCACAGTCGAATACTTAATCTCTGCACCCTCCCCACAATACAACTCAACAACCGCAGCATGAAGCTGATTCTTATCATAAGAAGGTGCGGTACACCCTTCCAAATATTCCACCATACTCCTATCATCCGCCACAATCAACGTCCTCTCAAATTGCCCTGTCTCCAACGCATTAATCCTAAAATACGTCGATATCTGCATCGGACACTTAACACCCTTCGGTATATAACAAAAGGACCCGTCACTAAAAACAGCCGCATTCAACGCAGCGTAATAATTATCCTCACTAGGAACAACTTTCCCTAAATAACTCCTAACCAAATCCGGATACTCCTTAACCGCATCCGAAATCGAACAAAATATAACACCAGCCTTCTCAAGTGTCTTCCTATGAGTAGTTGCAATAGAAACACTGTCTAAAACAGCATCTACCGCAACATTCGCTAAACGATTCTGTTCATTTAACGGAACCCCAAGCTTATCGAAGTATCTCAAAAGCTCAGGATCAGCTTCTTCTAAGCTATTAATCGAGGGTTTGTTCTTAGGAGCTGAATAATAGCATATATCCTGAAAATCTATAGTTGGGTATGTGTTATCTGACCAATTTGGTTCTTTCATTTTCGCGAATTTCTCGAAAGCGTTTAATCGAAAATTGAGCATCCAATCAGGTTCAGATTTATGGGTTGAGATTAAACGAATGGTTTCTGTTGAAAGCCCTTTTGGAATTGTGAAAGAATCAATATCCATGGTGAAACCGAATTTCTTGTCGTAATCACGGTTACGGAGAATTTCACGGATTTTGTCATCGGTGGATGAAGTTGGAGAAGTGTTGCGTTGTTCGTAACTAACGTCTGAACGGATTTTAACGGTTTTGGATAACGGTGATTTGTGTTTGGGGGTTTTTGAGATTGGGAAGTGGGTTTGATGGAGAAGTGCTTTTTTTGAAAAGCTGGTTTGAGTGGGTTGTGGGTGTAAGGAAGAAACGCTGCCGTTGAGAAGAGAAGCCATGGAGGAAATTGAAGTTTGGGAATTTTGTGGCTGTTGTTATTGTTGGTTTGTTTAATAATGGTTGTGTATAAGTTCAACCCTTATCGTGTCGTGTGTGTCACACACGTACTAGTTTGTGTGGGGACCCATTTTGGCATCAAAATTGATTTCTAACCCTTGGATCTAATAAAGCACATTGCGCCGCCTCCGCCTCCGCGAGCTCTCATCACCTCAGAGTTTTTCATGAGAAGCTGGTCGGAGATGGAATCGCCGGTCAAGATTCGAATCTATGAGATAATGAGGAAAACCCAGCTGATTTTCGGAGAGAGCATGGTGAAATAACATAATTAAATATGATAAAAGTTAGTCTTTTTTGCTTATAATTTGGGACAAAGAAAATATGTTTTTTTTCTTATAATTTAGGACGGATGGAGTAAAAAATAAACATTGATTATTGGCTATTTGCCGCAAGGATGTCCGTTGAGTAATGTGCTATAAATGCTTGTATTGGAAAAACGTACCTAGAGTATTGTAGAAGCGTGTACCTAGGCTAATGTAAGTTCATGTATCAGATAATTAATGCTTTCTAGAGAGCTCTATTACTCAATGTAAATGAGAGTTCTCCACCATATGATATGTAAGCAAAAAAAAAAGGAAAGAAAACAAAGAAAACAAAGAACCAAACAAGCATTATTCAGTCCCAAATTATTATTCCTCCTATTCTTATTCTTTGCATAACTTAGCAGATCAATCACCTCTAGAATACCACCAACAAAGTGATATCAGAGCTTCAGATCCTTGAAGAAAAAAAAAGATTGAAGCTGAAAAGTTATGGACTCTTCAAGTAATGTCTCAACAAGCATCAGCTCTACCTATAACAATGTCCAAGTACCTTTATTTGAAGGACAAAATTATGATTATTGGGTAGTTAAAATGGAGACATTGTTCAAATATTTGGACGTGTTAGAGTTCGTCAATCAAGGGTATGAGAACCAGCAGTTGCAGCAGAACAAACAACAACAGAAAGTGCAAAATTGAAGAAGAAAAAAAATCACAGATGCTGGAGTTCTTGGGATGATTCAAAGAGGAGTCTAAAATACCATTTTTTCAAGAATTATGAGAGCAAAAACAACCAAAGAAGCATGGGAAACTCTACAACAAGAGTTTGAAGGGGATTCAAAGGTGAGAACAATCAAACTTATGTCTCTTAAAAGAGATTTTGAGAATAAAAAAATGAAAATTTGAACGAGTACTTTAATAGACTCACTGATTTGGTGAACCAAATGAAATCCCATGGAGATACAATTGAAGATCGTAGAATTGTTGATAAAATTTTAATTAGTTTGATTGAAAAATTTGATCCCATGGTGGCTGTTATAGAAGAAACTAAGGATTTGTCAACCATGACTGTCCAAGGGGTGATGGGGTCACTTAGATCCTATGAGCAAAGGTTATCATGACGCAATGAAAAGTTAGTTGAAAGCGTGTTTCAGTCCAAGCTCACCATTCAACCAAATAATGAGAAAATGTTGTCCCAAAATAATGGTGAGTCTTCTAGAGGTGGCAGATTTTCTAGAGGCCAGGGAAGAGGCAAAAACTCTCGTGGAAGAGGAAGAGGTGCCTACGGAGGACGAGGAAATTTTGGAGGCTCAAATAAATGGTGTGATGTAACGCCCTATTTATTTATTTGATTATTTTGGTTGAGTTGAGAGTCTTTTATATGACTTATATGATTTATGTTGATAAGTGGCATGTTGTTGTGTATTAATATTTTATTAAGTAGCTTTATATTATTATTTAGTAGGATATGTTGGAAATTAGAATAATTAGACTTTAAGGGGCTGAATTAGAATTAATTAAAAATAAGTG
>Ga0315915_1006883_pt1 | contig 13756 bp, 9 predicted proteins | sample MpolbnodulesMG_FD_207738 | JGI IMG/M metagenome (GOLD analysis project Ga0315915, IMG submission 207738) | Medicago polymorpha root nodule microbial communities from Los Angeles, California, United States - branched nodules | ecosystem: Host-associated > Plants > Roots > Nodule | place: USA... | reverse complement strand
TCTCTTCCTTTTGCCAAACATTCTCATGAAACATTTCTCACAAAATTCATTAGTAGATAACAATATAAATAAAAGTAAATATGTTTGTTATCTTTAAAACATCAATAAAGGATTTTGCTTTCAACAAACAATACAAGACAAACTTTTATGGTATTGAATAATTTTTGGTCTTATACGATTTTTGGTGGACAAAAAACTATTTTTGTATTTCAGATAATTTGTACATGGGACAAAAAGTTGTGATATGGTTTAGGAAGGGACAAAAATTTATGTTTTTGTCATGTCCTTTGCCTTGAGTTTATCATTTCTCAACAACAGTTTTACACATCAAACACGGTACAACTAGAATTGTCATGTCATTCATTTTTTAGCAAATCACCCTCATACTAATTTTTTACATATTGGGTTTAGGTTACAATTACATTTATGGCGGTAGAAAAAAAAATTAACTATTACAATAAACCCCCGGTACCTAAAAAATAAATAAAAAATTGTTGTGTTCCCGGTAGATATTTTTTGGGATTAAAATTTGATTGGGTTGAAACTTATGCTAAATATTTTCTTTGAAAATATATATGAGCAATTTAAGGGATTATCACCTATAAAACCTAAACCCTAGTTTTTACAACAACTAAACCTTACATTCACCGTTCTGTTTCTCTCGTACTGTTGCTCCATGCCGCCGCGTTTCTCTACATCCGCTGGAACCCTATCATCACCTTCGCTACCCACTCTTCCGTCTGAACTCGTGGAAGAAATTTTGTGTAGGTTACCGGTGAAGATACTCCTGCAACTCCGATGCATCTGCAAGTCCTGGAAATCTCTAATTTTGAATGATAGTACATTCGCAAAGAAGCACCTTCAGCATGTCAAGAAGCGTCTCATCGTAAGCAGTGTGGACGACTCAGGTGAATTACTTTTTTGGGATTCCTCAATTTCATCTGTTTTCAGCAATGTATCAAACTCCACTGTCACACAGACTCAACTCAATTGCCCAATTTCCTTCAATAGTCTTGTTAGGTTATTATACGGCAATAATTTGGAAATTTGCTCTTGCCACGGTATTCTCTGTTTTGCCATTGCTGGACGTTATGCTTTTCTGTGGAACCCTTCCCTTAGAAGATACAATATATTGCCTCCTTTGGAAAATCCGGAGGAGAGTGACGGGAGTACTTCTTATTTATATAGCTTTGGGTATGATCATTTCAATAATAATGTTTACAAGGTTGTTGCTATTTCTCACTTCCAGGACAAAAACAAAAAGAATGAAGTTAGTGTTCATACTATGGGTACTGGTTATTGGAGGAGGATCCATGACTTCCCATATTCTCGTTGCATGCCTAGATCAGGAGTATTTGTGAGTGGCACTGTTAATTGGTTGGCATTTGATTTTTCGAGTAGCGATACTTTCTGTGACATTGTTTCTCTTGATCTTGAAAAGGAGTCATATCAACAGCTTTTGCTGCCTGATTTTGAGAAGAACTATTGGACCTTGGGGGTGTATAATGATTGTTTGTGCATCTTTGCAAATAGTGTTATGTTTTTGGATGTTTGGGTTATGAAGGAATATGGAATTAAAGAGTCTTGGACTAAACTCTACACTATTCCTGCCATGGGAAACCATGATTTTGATACCAATACCAAGGTTGTATATATTTCTGAGGATGATCAATTTCTAATTGATTTTTATGCGAGGACAAGTTCTAAAATGGAGTTGGGTGTTTATGATCCCAAAAATGGTACTTTAAAATTTCCAATGATTCAAAACATCAATGGTTGGATGGACCCAGAAATCTACGCTGAGAGTTTGATATCACCTTGTTCCTAACATGTGAGCATGAGATTCAACTGCAAAATATATATGGATTAGTTTTTGTATGTTATTTATTTTCTCTTTTGTTTTGATTATTGTCGACTTTTACGGATATGGGTTGATTTTTGTTTATGTTATTTATTTTTTCTATTTGTTTTGATTACTGGTGACTTCGCGGATCACTGTTAATCAATGGTTGATGAAACAAAATTTGAAAAATTGCTGTTATTTTCACTTGTTTTATTTGTTAGTGTAGTCGGTTCTCTCATTGTGTGTTAAATTTTAAATAGTCCACAATCATGCATTGCGTTATAGTATGCTTGGATACATTGTACAATTGATATCCTCGAGTCCCTAGGCTGTATGACCGTGGTATTGAAGAAGCTAGGATTTGATGTGGTAGGTAAACGCACGGAGGAAACTTCAAAACAAACAACCACTTCGATGGTTTGTCATTTGATTTTCCAAGATTGAAGTCACGATTTAGATGTTATAATGTCAGCCAAGTGCTGCTCTAATTTCTTACTATTTGCTTCAAATCTCGCACATTGCATTATGAACTGAACTAAAAATGTTATAGTATAATAATACTATTGTGATGTCGTCTTTTTAGAATATTCAATTTTAAATGCGTAGCCTTTTGAAAATTTGTTCAAAAAAAATGCAGCCTTTTGAAAATTGAATTTCTGGTAATTTTTTCCATTAATGGTTGGAATTATTTGTTAAGAATCAGTATAACTGTTACATATAACCACCAAATTGGAGAAAACAATGTATGGAACTGTAGCACCGTCTATGATTATTTATCTCTGTAGTTATTAATTAGTAGTACATGTTCTCATTTTAATTACTTTCTCTTCGAAGGGAAAATGGTACTATGTTTGATATGTTTCAAACTTTGCACCTATTTTTACCTTTAGCCACAAATCAGACTTTCTAAAGGACAATGATTTTTTTCTTCTTCCTTTTTACTTGCTTTTAATTTGTTTTGAATAGAATGTGATTTGATGGTAGTTAGTCTGGGATTGACACCACCCTCTAAATAATTTTTACCTTGAAATAGTATCAGATCGTAAAGAATGCGAATTAAGGTACACTTTATTTTATGTATATGGTTATTCATGTAACAGTGTATGGTTCCTGTATAACCTATCATCCTATCTCTTACAATTATGAGGCTTTAGTAATGGCCTAGATCTGTAGACCATGCTTTGATGGAGACACTATAAATGGACTGTGTAGTGCTTCTTTATTACCATGGCCTTAAATTTTCTGTTTTGTTTTGATATTTGTACATGTGAATGAATTCTTATGAAAATTTGAACCTGTAATTCTTCTCCAAATTTTGATTCAGGCCAGCTATATCTGATAATATATAGTTTGAACCGAAAGCTTCACGCATTCTCCTGGCTTAAGCCCATTCCACATACGGGGAAAGAGTCTAAAGTTGGAAAGGCATAGCCTTCTTAGATTTTAAAATTTATTAGATCATGGCATGGTTGATAACTTGATATCTGCTTTGGAAAGTGTTCTAGAATTAGTGAAGCTCGCTTTTCGATTTCTTCCAATTCTAGGTCGTTTGATCAATCACATCAGTAAAAAGAAAATTCACTATTCTTCAACATCATTAACTAGGCACATCTGACAATTCAGCTTATGGAACAATAAAACAGGTTGTTGGATGTATATGGAAGCATCATGATGCATCGACAGTATAAAACAGGTATTAGATGTATATGGAAGCATCCTGATGCATCGACAGTATAAAACAGGTATTAGATGTATATGGAAGCATCCTGATGCATCGACAGTGCCTTAGCTGTGATGTTGCCGATTTGCACAGCACAGTAAAATGTTGGCAATTTGTTCCAATTATAGTTGATATTTTTTAATTTTAATAAAAGATGCTTATTACCGAAGATCTAGATTGAGAGAGAGTTCATATATGATGTCCTATGATGGCAATTGAAATCTTTTTTTTTCCATCCAAAAGTATCACATGTAAATGCAAGTTTGAGGCCAAAGACTGGAGAGTAAAAGAAAGTTATAAGCTTCTGTGGCATTTTTTCTGCCTTCAATCTTGGTTAAATATTTGATACCTCAAGTTCTACAATTATGCAATTTTAGTGAAGAGATTCATTCTACTTCGTAACATGGAAAATAAGTTGCATTGTTGTATAACCAATAAATAAAAACATTTTGTTTTAGTGCTTTATTTGAGCTACAGGTGCAAATGAAGTGTATTTGCAGTTGATTTTCACATCTCATTTTTTTCTGATGATTGCCCTTGATGTGCATCATATCTTTAACTGTATCATTTATTAAAAACTAAAATATAGAAGCATAAATACAATGATGGTCATGGCCGAAAACATTATCTGGGTAGCACAACTAATTGTCCCAAATAATTGACAGTAGTCATTCAAATTGATCACGCAGCTCAACTAAAGATGGCGTCTCTGATGGTATTTTGAATCAATCTTCTTGAATCTCGCATCTTACAATACTAGACAAACAGGAGTGTTATAGCCTCTCATAATTGAGCTTCTCTGACTGCAACAAAAAAAAAGTAAGAGTGAGGTGCTTTCAAAGCAACTAAAATAAAGAAGTCATCTAAATGTAGATAAAGTTGAACAATTTACATCAGATTTCATTCACTATTAGATTGTAGCTGCCATTAGAACAAGTTAAGCCATTACCTTGATAAGCATGTATGTAGGAAGCCAAGCTGGAGCAGTGGGAACTCCTACCCATGCAACCTGAGAATTAAGCAATGGTACAGTTTTTGTGTCAGAATAATAAAACTTAAACTTCAAATACTTCACAATGTTACCATAATTGGAATCATAGAAATCAAATAGTCATGTTGGTATAAAAAAATTATTGGCACTGTCAGCTGCCTTGGTTCACTCCTACAGCACACTATTGACAAGTTACTTACAAGTGCATGCTCTCCTGTTTCAAATATACGCATATCCAAGACCTACAAATACAGTTTAATATTTCTAGTTAGATAAACACTAATCATATAAACTATTTTGTTTTCAAAATATTTTGGTGTTTGTTTGTTTACCTCACCACGGTCTTCATAAATGTAGTCTAATCCTTTGTAATAAGGTGGGTGCCCAACAGAAAGATACTGAAAAATTAACCTTGGACATGTTATGTTAGGACTCCATCTCACAGTTGAAATAACTATAATTGAACCTAAATCAATAATAGTCTTCTTACATTGATGCTATTGAGATATTTCTCCTTGTCCACCCTCACAATCTGACCTTTCTTCACTGTCCACAAATTAACAAAAATTTACACACACAGACAGCAGCAGCAGTCAGTATATAAAATTCAAACTCAAATAAATAGTGATTTGGTTGCTTGACTCACTGGAATAAACAGGTTTCTTAGGAAGAGTCTTAGGGGCAGTGGCTGAAGACTGAGCACTACTAGAGGAGGGTGAGGAAGCATCAGAACTCTTAGGCTGTGACTGTGAGCTGCCACCTGGTTCGCCGGATTGAGCTGCGCGAATCAAAGGGAAAGAAGAACGGACATGTTTCCTTGTCAAAGTTTTTGAGAAATGGGAAAGAGAAGGAAAGGAGGTGTAGTAGCAGAGAGACATACAGAAAGCCATTAAGAGAGACACAATGCCATACATACAACTAGAGATAAGAAGATGACTCTTTTGTTGGGCACGTCACTATAGTGTGAATAAGAACAAATAGTGTCACGCCATAAAAAAGAGGGGATTCAAATTCAAGTGCAACCAAAAGTTTTGATCTTTGGAGGAATTTCACATCAGCTTCTAAAGTTAAAAATAACTTAATAACCAGATTGGTCCTAGAAATTTTAAGTTGGACATCTTATTTTATTTGGTTAATAATTATAGACAAATTTATCATCCAAAAAATTGTGAACTTAATTATGATAATTGACTCAATTGATAAGAAGTTGGTTTATGGTTATAGGTTCAAACTCGTTGTCAGAATGAGTACCTTTTTGATAAATTGAGTTTTGAGATCTGTCATGACTTTGGGGAATCCTTGGAGCTCAACTCACCTAATTTTTTTATTTTATATAAAAAAAAATTATGAGCTTAAGTCAAAATAGTCCACCATTTTTGTGAATTGGCAAATACATCTCTTAAATGGTAAAAAAAATCATTTGAAAGGGTTCATTCATTAATTTATGAAATTAGGGACTATAATGTGACATGCTAACTAAATATGTCAATTTTTACTTTTATCTCACATCCATGTATTTTAACTCTAACAACTATTTTAACCAACATTTTATTATCTGAGGGATTTATTTGCCAATTCACAAAATCACAACTATTTTGGTTTATTAAAAAAAATATGTATTTTGGTTGATGTTTATAATTTCGACGATGAATTTACATATTCATTCTGTTTAAAGAAGTAATCTCTCTTAACATATGTTTTTTTCATACATATCATCGATTAAAATTGAACGTCCGAATAAATAGTTAAGTGAGTTCAACATATTTAAGTAAAAGTAAGCAAATATAAATCATTTTCTTTAAAACTTTTTTTTGGTTCGTACAATCATTTTCCTTAAACTTACTATTATCAAAAACCAATTATACACTTTAAAAAAAAAAAAAAAACCAATTATACAAAATATATTCAATCAAAATAAGTTTTTGCTACTGAAAAACCAAACAGACACAAAAGCTATTTTCTTTTTGTTTAACTTTCGCGGGAATAGATAAAGGAGGAGAAAGACGAGGGAAATGCTATGAATCTCTCTTCTCTCAGTTTTACCTCTCATCATCTTGTTGCTCCTATCTATTCTTCACTTCCCACCAAAACTACAAGGTTTATAACTAACTTTCAATTTATTTTTCATTTCGGCATTTTCTCAAACACTTTGTGCTCAACCAGTTTCTGTATTTGACGGTTTTTTCAGGGGCAAAAGCGTGGATGGTATTGCAATTGAAGGTCGTAATCTGAATTTCTCATTCACCGCAAGGCAAACGAAAGATGTGCAAGTTCTTAGAGATTGCTCAATTCGCATTCCTTCTGGGCAATTTTGGATGCTTCTTGGACCCAATGGTTGTGGAAAATCAACACTCTTGAAGATTTTGGCTGGTCTATTCGCTCCAACTTCAGGAACTGTATATGTGAAGGAGCCTAAAAGTTTTGTTTTCCAAAACCCGGATCATCAGGTTCCTTTTTTTTTTCAATGCTAATTCACTGGATTTGCTTCCCATGAAAATATAGGCTAAAACTTGTTATAAAATTTTACAACAACCATGTTTTAGAGAGGGTGCTTTATCAAATCTAAAGCTATGTTAAGTTAGAAAGGGCGGAGGAATGAAATTTGAAGTTTTAGATTTGAGTTTTAAATTTGAAATTTGAAGTTTTAATCTAGAGCCATGTTAGTGTAAAAAGTTTTGCAGTGACTGCGAATCGCAACCAATCATGTGTCACTTAAATGTAGTAGTAGTGGTGGTGATGATGATTAAAGTTAAATATTTTTAATGAATTTACGATTCCAATTGATTGGAAAAATAATTTTTTTTTTATCAAAATGTATATTAATTAAATTCTTTGATTTTTACTTATCTTGCTATCGTTTCTTTGCTGTGTGTAGACTCTATTTGTATAGCTCATCTGAGATGTAGTTTGATGAGAAAAAAGGTATATAAAAGTTCATTTTTTATGGGATTTTCTTTCTGGGAGTTTTAAAAGGTATTACAAAGTAGCAGCCCATGGAAACTACTTAAGAGGGAGAATATTACTGTATGAAAAGAAATATTTTATCAATTAGAGGGACAGACATACAAAGAGGATATGTGATTCCAATCCCTTAACACCGCAACCTACAATTAAGCTGCTCAAGCCAGCTTTGAGGCATTTTCCAACCTTTCCACATGCCTTGTTTATTTTGCAAGCAAACAAACACTCCCTTCTGTTATCATAGTTTCCATTCCACAGTTTTTATTGCCATGGTCAGTCCTGAGTCCGAACTGACTACAACTAGCATTCGATCATCATTCTAGAGATTTGATTGTTGCGTGATTTTCTACAATCTTTTGTTCTGAAAAAGCATGCCTTATTTTTCCTTTGCATCTCAAAGTGTAAGAAGTGGCACTGACAGTTAGTTTCTCACTTTCTTTTTATGTTTTCACTAATAGTTTAAGAGGGGTCTTGTTAATGGGGACTTAAGGTCATTGGTTTAGGAATTAAAAATGGAAACTATTTATTGATCCGTACGTCATTTAATGGCTGTACTTTTCAATAAATACTTTTCACACTTACTTTTTAACCAGTATCTGCCATAAAAAGTTGTTTTCAATGTGCCTATATAAATATCTGAAAACAAGACAAAAACTAAAGATGACACTTTTGCAAATATTAGCGGAAACGACAAATGTTTTCTTAAGTCCAACAGGTTCGATTCTGTTTTTCTGGTTAACAGTGATGGTTAGGTTTGCTATTGCATAGTCAGGTTTTGATATATGTAAAAGCCCAGCATATCAATAGTTGATACAGGGTGCCTTGTGAAAGGGCAAAGAGAGGACACTAATTTAGTTTAGTGCACGCCATGTCAGTTCTTCTCCAAATTTTCCCTCTAAATTTTTCTTCATTACAGAGCACAACAAATTTGTTTGATTTATCTTTTCTGCATACTGTAATCAATAACAATCGATCATAGAAGTTTCATTGTCGATGAGGCTTTCTTATGAATTTGAATCATTCAGTTAGATATACTTACTAAGATATACTTTTGTTTAATCTTCCTTTGAATATTATCTTGATGTCTGCAGTTCAGATTAAACTGTTGTGATCCAAAATAATCATTCACTAAATGTGAAATTAAAAACTTGATTTTGTTACCAATCTATAATTATTGAAACAGTTCCACCATTTTTTATCATACAACTTGATTGTGTGTGTATATACTAATCTGTAAAGTGTGTAGTATAATAGTATTGCGTTTGTTGCAGGTGGTGATGCCTACAGTAGATTCTGATGTTGCATTTGGTCTTGGTAAAATCAATTTAGCTGACGATGAAGTCAGATCCAGGGTGTCACAAGCTTTACATGCTGTTGGTTTATCTGACTACATGAAGGTATTATGGACTTCAACCTTGAACACCGAAACAAATGTGTGAATTATATATATACTAAGTGAATTTGCTCTCTGTTGCAATGTCCAGAGATCTGTCCAAACTTTGAGTGGTGGTCAGAAGCAGCGGGTTGCTATTGCTGGTGCTCTAGCAGAAGCTTGTAAGGTTCTGTTGTTGGATGAGCTCACAACATTTCTAGATGAAACTGACCAGGTGATCTATAAATTGTGGTGTTCTATACCTTCATTTTCTTGTGATCATGGTCAATATCTTGTGATACCTGTTAATTGTATCTCAAATCAAAACATAATTGTACCCAATCAATACAAATTTATGTTTGTCTATTCTTTGGATATCACAACATGAATATTGATTCATTAATGATGAATTGCAACTTTCTGTTTTTGAAAATGTTAAATGTCAATAATTAGTTGTTAGAAATGTTAGTGGAGGAAGTTGAACACACAATCCCTTTTTGTAGACAAATTGAACCCACAATCCCTTATTGCTTCAAGCTTTATGTTCTTCTCTCCAAACCACAAAACCACCTAATGATGAATTGCAACTTGTCCTTGAACTTTGTGTAGCCAGCCCAGCAACTCTTTTCATTTTGATTTATGACATGAATCTTGAATTATTTTGAAGTTTGTACATGATGTATCACAGTATCAGCTTATGCTTTTTGCATTTCAGTTGTTTTTACTTAAAAATGTCAAATTTTATTGATCATGTCATACGATTCATAATAATATCCAATTCACGATTTTGAAAATATATCTTCAAATTCTCGATTTGAATCTCAATTCGATAGCCATGTTTGTGATGTCATATTTGTGAAAAATCCTGAAGATTGAGATCTTGAAATTGCAGCAATTTAGGTAAAAATTACTGGCTACTTAGGAAACAATACTAGCAACAATCACAGTTCTTTTTTTTCTTCTTTATATCCTTTCTTTTCCTTTGCCTTTTATCTGCATCTGACATTAGCACACTGACAGATAACAATGTCGCTGCGCTGGGGCAATGTTTATTTTAACTTTTCTTACATTTGAATATGCATGCCTTTCTATTCGAAACATGACCTCACTTAATCGTGCTTATAGTTAGATCTATTAATATCAGTAGATCTGAAATTAATAGATTAGATAGTTTTGGTGCAAGACCAACACTTGCTGATATTTGTTTTGCATTTTTCCTTAAGGTTGGTGTTATCAAAGCAGTTAGGAACTGTCTGGATACTTCCGAAGAAGTTACAGCATTATGGGTCACTCATCGTTTGGAAGAACTAGAGTATGCAGATGGTGCAATCTACATGGAGGATGGAAAGGTAGTCATGCAAGGAGATGCGGCAAGCATAAGGAGTTTTATCGAAGCCAGACAAGCTGCCTATATTAACCAGATTAATTCTTAAATAAATTATCTTTGTATCTGAAATTCATTTTTGTTAGGCATTGAAACTAAACTCACATGATTGAAAGGTTACCCATTAGTATCTCATTTTATTTTTCCCCTTGGAAAAAAAAACTCAAAGTAAGGGGAATATTTGTTTAAAATGAAAAATTACCCCCATCTTTGTTTTCCTGTCCAAAATTTCTCCATCCAAACTATAAGCCACCGGGACGGGCAACACCTTGAAAAGGGTAATTGTTCTTGTATATGATGCTGAAGAAATTATTGATCTATAAATTTTCTGATTACTTTTGGAACCACGTCCAGTTATCTACTTTCTGCCACTTTATGGATATTCTCTTACTGGTTATGGCCCATGCTTTGACTAAATTATACAAAACTTAGTTGTTTTTTTATTAGAAATGGAATACGTGTTGGGGGCTTACTCTCATCTATCGCCTTCGTTATTTTATCAATAGAAATGGTTTTTGAAGATTAAAATTTGATGTCAATACTGTCTGTTCAAAATGTGTATACTTGATGTTCAAATAACAAATGTTTTATCAATATTAGTAGTAGTTAAGGTGAAAGTATGATTGCAATATTTAGTTGAAATGTAACTGAAAAATCAGAACAAGTCCACTATGATAAAAGTATTTGGAACTCTCTCTTCATAAGTGATGGCCAAATGAAATGTCAGTTTCGGTGGTACAAACACAGAAGCACCAAACACACCACAAGTCAGTGGATTCTAGCCGAATATCAATAAAACTCATTTTGGTCAACACCTAGATATAACAAGTTGATACAGTCACTACTGAATAAAAATGTGTTTGTGCTTTCCCATTATTGTGGTTATTATTATAGTTTTTTCCATGTGGGGCACGATGCACGCACAGTCCTTTAATAAAAATATAAATAAATGGAAATGAAGCTAAACATAAATGAACTGAAATCAATTTATCAAAAATAAAATAAAATAAATGAAGTGAAATGAAATCAAATCAAATCACAGACGTAATTGAAGAAGAAGCACATGAGTTTTGGAGTGTGTGTAATTGAAAACGAAAGCTATTACATACATGAACCCAATATTGAGTTGAAATATCCACAAAAGTTGGTACCTTTTTTTTTAATTCAGAACCCCTTTTGTTCCTTTCTGGGTTCATTCAAACCCTCAAATAATTTCAATATTTTTCTTCCCTCTTCATCCAATATTCTCTTTATTAAACTCGTAACCCTTCATGGGTTTTTCTCCTCGATCATAAACAAACAAACAAACAAAGGGTTTGTGAAAAAGAACAATTTTTCATTTTCACGTTTCTCTCTACTTTCACATCGTACTGCACTCAACGCAACCAGAGCTGGTGGTCGGAACTGAGCTCCGCACCGCCGCGATTCAAAGCGGCGAGATTGGCAGAGTAGCATGAAAATGAAGTCTTCTTCAGATGATGAACGTGATGAAGAAAAAGGGAAGCTGTTGGAAAAAAGCAAAGAAAGAGGTTCCAGAAATGGAAGGGTTGTTGTTAAAGTTCACAATCAAGCCTTATTATCTGGACTTGCTTATTGTCTTTCCTCTTGTGGCATGATTTTAGTTAACAAATTTGTACTTTCTAGTTACGATTTTAATGCTGGCATATCTTTGATGGTGTATCAGGTAATTTAATTCTCTATTTATCTTTTGTGTGTTTTCTTCTCTAACTTAGGCCCTGTTTGGATAAATGACTTATTTTGCAGCTTATAGCATATTATAAGCTATTTCTATAACAAAAGAAAAAATTAAGTTTAATTTTTTTCGTATAAACTATAAGCTGATTTCATTAGTTATCTGGGAGAGCTTATGAAATAAGCCAAAAACAGCTTATGAACATGGCATAAGCTGTTTTCATAAGTTCTCACAAGCAGTTTTACAAGTGCTTAAGTTGGTAGATAAGCTCATATAAGTCAATCAAATCAGGCCCTTAGATCTGTATAGTTTAATGATGATGTAAAGGTTGATATTTTTGTGGATGCAGAATTTGATTTCGGTGATAATTGTGTCCGTGTTGAGCCTTTTGGGTTTAGTTTCAACTGAACCACTAACATGGAGGTTGATTAAAGTCTGGTTTCCTGTCAATGTTATATTTGTTGGAATGCTAATTACAAGCATGTTTAGGTATGAAATCTTCAACTTTGTGGCTATTATAATATTTACTTTTAACTTTCGTTACAATATGTCAATCATCTTCCAAAGGGGATGATGGAGGCAGATACTTTGTGACTGGTTTTATAATATTTATCTATGTTTCATATGCTTTTTTCATATGATAATGGGCCTGTTTGGATTGCCTTATTTGAGTTTATCTACGAGCATAAACGCTAGTGAGACTGTTTGAGAGAGCTTATGAAAACAGCTTATGACATGTTCATAAGCTGTGTTTGGCTTACTTTTATAAGTTCTCCAAGATATCTTGTGAAAACAGTTTATAGCCAAGATATAAACAATTTAATATTATCTTTTGTTATAGAAATAGCTTCTACATATGCACTTATCATGATAAACATGTATGCTATAAGCTGCAAATTAGTTTGTTTATCCAAACAAGGCCTGTTAGTTAATAAGTTTGAGATGTGGAGATAACACACAACTTCGGAAGTGGAAGGGAAAATAGCGTTTGAAATATAAGTTTAGTTTAGTTTAGGACGAGCCACACTACCATTAGCCTAGCGATAAAAGTTAGACAACATACCAGATTACAATTTAAGTATTTTACATCTATCATTTAAAATGAAAGTACAGTTGTCAATAGAGGGGATGCCAACTGTAGAATTTAAGCAAGATAGGTGAAATGAAGTAATGCTTTTGATGTATTTTGTGACAGATAGGCTCCTCTTAAACATAAATATTTTTGTGACAACACAACTATAAGATCTGTAATTTGTATGAGATTGAGTGGTAAAAATTAACAAAATTAAGCTCAGTGTTACAGATATGAGAGTATTACAGTAGAAGAGTGGTTACACTTCACAGAATAAGATTAAGAATGAAAGCATTAGATAGAAAGTTAGGGCTAGAAATGATAAGAGTCTCAGCTTCGGTGATTAGAGCCTTTTTGAAAAAGACAGAGTGAAGCACCTGTAAGATGGGTAGACTACTTGAAGGATGTTCACTAATTAGAGGTAAAAGGAAGCCAAAAACTATAGGCCATGGCCAAACCATTAATATGGATTTGGTTTTAACTGATTTGTCGTTAGGCATTATTTATAATAAGATATTGGGGCTTCATTTGATTAATGTCCCCGTCATGGAAAATGGCTTTGGTTTTTGTAATGTTTTATGCCTCCAGTTTTTTGAAATCTAATCTCGTCTCAAGTGTATCTTTCCTAATTATTGTTTAGTGGTAGGTACTAGGTACATAACTGAGTTTATTTTTTAAAAAGAATAGTTTTCTGTTTGCTGATGGGTATGAAACTGCGTT
>Ga0315915_1006882_pt1 | contig 13757 bp, 8 predicted proteins | sample MpolbnodulesMG_FD_207738 | JGI IMG/M metagenome (GOLD analysis project Ga0315915, IMG submission 207738) | Medicago polymorpha root nodule microbial communities from Los Angeles, California, United States - branched nodules | ecosystem: Host-associated > Plants > Roots > Nodule | place: USA... | reverse complement strand
CTATTGCCGGTTAATTAGTATGGATCATGGGTGGACCATAATAAAAGAGGTCCATATTAGGGGCTCCCAACATTAATTAATAATAATTTTTTCATTCTCCAAGATCTTGGAATAATTTTTGGACAACTCTCACACATATGTATTTTTACTCTCTTAGTCAGTCTCTCCTTCTCAAAAGTTGTACATAATGTTTGTACAAATATCATTGGTATAAGGATAAATTGTTTGAGATAATATGAATTCGATTTGATGAAACCTATTGATAAAAGTTTATTTGTTACATGTCCAATTTCATATTACTAAAGTCTTATTCTCTTGTGATCCGAATGATTAACAAATAAAAAAATTTTAAAAATGTCATGCTAACATATGTTTTAAGTACATTATTTAATAATCTTTATAAAAGATTTTTTTTAAAAAAATATAAGTCAAATACCGATCAAAGTCATAAATACACATTTTTCATGCAAAAAGTATCTCTTTTAATTGGTTAAAGAATACCGAAGGACATTTGTGAACATTTTTAATATTGTAGGATATATATAAAAAAAAAATATACATCATCCGATCATTATTATAAACAAAAATTAATATTTTAGATTCATTTATTATATAATGTATGTGACTATAATAAAAATCATATACATCATTAATTAAATTAATCTAAAATGTAAATATTTGTTTATAAATGTTTTAAAATGAATTTTTGGAAAAGAAAGAAAGAGAAAAAAATGTAAGAACTTATTAAAAATAAATATTTTTTGCATTGAGCACTTTAGTTTCAGATCTGAAGTTGGATCTGTGCCCGTGACTCTATTCATTGTGGAGTTAAAGCTTAGCACTTACTGATACAATACAAAGACGGTGGAGGATAAACCCTAATATCTTCCTTTTTCAGGTAATTCCTCTATTTTTTCCTTTCTTTGCTAATTCCCCAATTTAGCTATTTCCAATTACCTTCAATTTTTTTTTTTTAATTTATTCACACCAAGATAGTTTTTTTTTCCTGTCATTTTCTGATATTAATTTAGCGTCTTTTTTTTTATCTTTATTAGGTTTTTCAGAGACTATGCTTCTGAGCTTATATTTCTTGATTTGTTGAAGTTTTTGGTGAATGAATAGTTTGAAGTAATTGCTGCACAATTTGGAATTCTGGGTTCTGTTTAGAATTTCATTTTTTTCCATAAAGTTTGGATTTTTAATAACTGAGGGTATAGTAGAGAAAGATGGCTGGTGAGAGGTTTTGTAAGAATGAAGAAGACAAGGCTATGTTGGAATCTGTACTGGGTAATGAAGCTTTTGCATTTTTTAGCTCAGCTGTTTCAAAACATGTTTTTTCCGATGTTATTGTTCCGCCGAATCTTGATGTGAGTATCCACACAAGGTTGTGTCACATTGTTAAGGGATCCAAGTGGAATTACGCGATTTTGTGGCAGGTTGCTGGTTTGAAATCCGGTGGGTATGTGTTGAAATACGGTGAGGGACACTGTCAGGATCCCAAAGGGGGTCCAAGGAATGAGCAGGAAAGGGAGAAAGATGATGTTAGGAGGAAGGTTTTGGGGAAGATTCATGGTTGCTGGGGTGGATCTAGCTCAGTTGAGAATATTTATAAGAAATTGGACGGTGTTTCGGATTTGTATATGCTTTACTTGACCTCTGTCTATTATGTGTTTGGTTTTAATTCTCAGTATGGTCCTGGAAATTCTTTTAAGTGTGCTAAACCAAGTTGGTCTTCTGATGCTGGTAGTTGTTTAAATCAGTATGAATCGAGGTCGTTTCTGGCTAAATCAGCTGGTTTTCAAAGTGTTGCTTTTGTACCTCTTAAAGCCGGGGTTATAGAGCTTGGTTCGACGGAGATGGTGCCTGAAGAGCAAGGTTTTTTGGATATGGTCAGGGCAACTTTTGGAGAATCTACTTCTGGACAGGCTAAGGTAGCACCGAAGATTTTTGGGCACGAGTTAAGCTTGGGGGATACAAAATCTCAGTCGATAACTATTAGTTTCTCCCCAAAAGTGGAAGATGATTCTGGTTTCACTTCTGACTCTTACGAAGTACAAGCACTTGGAGCAAACCATGCTTATGGTAATTCTTCCAATGGGGGTGTAGGAGACAGTAACGAGGCAAAAAAGTACCCTCAGTTGGGTCAAATGATTCCTGGGAATTTTACTTCTCAAGCAAGAGTTTCTTCAATTGATTTGGGTAATGAAGACTCCTCCTCGCCTCTTGGAGACGAGCGGAAGCCTAGAAAAAGAGGGAGAAAGCCTGCCAATGGACGAGAGGAACCACTGAATCATGTTGAAGCGGAGAGGCAAAGACGGGAGAAGCTTAACCAGAGATTTTACGCCTTAAGAGCTGTTGTTCCTAACATTTCTAAAATGGACAAGGCTTCTCTTCTTGGTGATGCTATTACCCATATCACTGATCTCCAGAAGAAGATCAAACTTATGGAAACTGAAAAAAACATGGCTGACAATAAGGGCCAGCAATTGCCATTGCAAGATATTGATTTTCAGGCTCGACAGGATGATGCAGTTGTTAGAGTTAGCTGCCCCTTGGATATCCACCCAGTTTCTGGAATTGTTAAAGTGTTCAGAGAGCATCAAATTGTAGCTCAAGAGGCCAATGTTTCAACTTCCCAGGATAAAGTAATTCATACGTTCTCCATCAGAACTCAAGGAGGGGAAGCAGCTGCTATACAGTTGAAAGAAAAGCTTGAAGCATCTCTAGCCAAAAATTAAAGGTGAAAGTATAGTTATTAACTTATGATGTAGTGTATATCTCAATGCGAACTATGAATGTATGTATGGTTGTTCACATGTCAGTGTTTCTAGGAAACTTTTAGTTAATTTTATTATATTCTAAATTGTAAGATATGGAGGTAGAAATCTTTTTGAACTTCCCGAAAGGCCAAAATGATTAATATATGTCTTTTATCATCTCTGAGCAAATGCATGATTTGAACTTGAGTTCAATGCAATATACTATGAACTTGTGAGGTATAACTATATAAAATGGTGTATCATTGTAGCAGCTAAGGTTTTTTTTTTGTTTTTATTTTTTCCATTACTAGCTATTTAACTACATCATCGAGATAACATTTGGTCTTTCAGTTCAGAGATATGCATGTTTTATGATATTAAGATTTCATCTGTATGTAGAAGTGTGTTCACAGTCCTTCATGGTTATGGCATTGTTGGGTTTCCCGTTGAGGAATTCAGCTGTAGATTAGAATGCTTTCACAACCATAAGGATACGGACCTTTGTGTTATGGCTCCACTTGTTATCATTTTTCAAGTATCAGTTTACACTTTGCTGATTCCTGCAGAGTAGGGGCATTGTATTTCTGGCTACTGTTATTACTTGGTCGTATCAATGTAAACCTTAAGGGCACTTGCTAGCATTTCCCTGTTATTATCTACTCCTTTTCTATGGATAAATGACTTTATTCTTTACTTAAATTGGTCTATAAGTTCTTTTATGATCCCTATTTCATTCAACAATTTTGTTAAATGATATAACATTTTAAAAATACCTTTAAAGAGTCTTATCAGACAAACCAAGTTCCATTGCAAAATGTAACTTAGAAGGAAATTCCTTTTGAGGACCTATATCAAATGCATCTTTATATGTAAAGTTGAATCAAATTCACTATTCAACTATTGTCTCTGCCATTTTCGTAGAGAAGATAGTTTTTCTTCCACTTTGGAAGACGAGGAATCTAATCAGTGCAAGAGCGTGACAATAAGACCTTACACCATCATTTTGGCTACTGCTACTCGATTGGCTGGTTGGAGTGGGTTTTGGTGCTGTTGAAGTGAAGAGTGGAGGTCATTTTGGGTCTTCAATTTGCCTTCATATGGCGGGGGTTGTCCTTGGCAGGGGTCTTGCCAAGGACAAGGCCAAAGGTTGGGTGAGGGAGTGGACTATGGAGCTAGTTGTTCCAACTGAATAATAACAGACAATTTTACGATAAACAAAATACACAGTTCAGTTTGTTGGTATGACTAGACAATTATTTTTAAAACTTTTAGAGTGTAAAATGGAACAATTTATTTTAAGTAGGTTCACTAATTTGGGATTTTGTACTTAAAGGTGTCCCCTCCAAACAAAAGGCCAAAGCATGATTTAAGTAGCTATTCCAATTCAATTTGGCCTCCAAGAATTCTTTTGATATTAATCGCATATTCTTACTAAAAAAAGTTCCTATTAATTTAACTATAATTTGTCAGTTTTTAAAGTTGGAATTGGCATATATATATATATATATCCCTTTTAATTATGGTAAAACAGCTTCGTATGTGAAATTTTCTCACTTATGTTATAATCTATTAATAATCTCAAAACATCCCAAAATCCATGAATGTTTGTTTTTCCTCAAATAGTATAGTGATTGGAAATTCACTTGTGAAAAAGCAGGATGTTTGGGGTTCGAACTATGACCCCTACATATATTATGCAATGTTTCTACCAACTGGCATAAACTCATGAGAAAAATCTATGAATGTTTTAAAAATATGACATTCAATACTTAAGAGATTATTTTATTAGAGATTTTTAAGAAAAACTTAAATAACTTTTTCTTTGCCTAGAGTAATGAAATTAATAATTTTTTTAAAGAAAAATCGTTTATAAAAATATTTTTTAAGAGAAGCTACTAAAATTAGTTTATCATTTGATGCATACTTTTTACCTTTGAATTCAAAATTCTCTTTTAACAACAAATTGATGAAAATTTTCAAGTAGTTATTCTTTTTTAAAAGTGATTTTTAAATAAAAAATCGTAACAACATGTTCATATGTTCCTCTACATTTGATTTGAGTAGTCGAAAATTTGAATTGTCTTAACTTGGAAATGGGATCCTCTCCGTTTTTGTTCCATGTGTTTCTTAATTTCTTCTTTTAAACTTTTTGAATTCTCTTTCGCCTCAGTTATTTATCTATCTATTTATCTAGCTCTCTCACACATTTTCAATAGATGATAGATATTTCAATGAATTATCCTCTCCATTTTTGTTCATCATGTTTCTTAATTTCCACTTTTAAAACTCTCCTTTTCTCTCTCCCTCCCTTTTCCCTCTCATCTTTAATACATGGTAGAGATTTTAATGGAACCTCAAGTTAGGGCTGGTCTAAGCATAAGGCAGACCAAACCTTTGCTTTATGCCTCTCAATTTTTTTTAAAGCTTTTACACCTCCTTATAAATACAAATATATTATTTATAGGCCTCAAGTAGACTAACATAAAATTTTAAAAAAAAGAAAGTAGACTTGCATCAAAATCTTAACATATTTCTTTGGTATATTGTGTGGTACATAAAAAACTTAACATATTTCTTTGGTATATTTTAAAGAAACTCATTTTCTTCATTCCTTTTTTTTTTTTTTTCTTTACTTTTTTCTTATCTATGTAGATCACGTGATATCAAATTATGTCAAGACTCACAAGTATTAGACGTAAAGTATGGTGAACTTTCAGCTGAGACAAGATTAGTCAAGGTTTTAAATCGCAATCAATCGCGTCTTGATTCTTTGATAATATAATGTGCGAAACTGCAAGCAAATGTTGTTGAAACATTCTCAATATTCACGATCATGTTGTAGATAAACAAAGATCACAATCATGTTGAAGTTGTAGAAATGTAAAAAAAATTAATCTCACAATGTACACTGCAGTGTGAACCTTTATTTAAGACTTTGGTGATAATGTCTTGAAAATGTTGTTAATTATAATTTAAGTGTGTTTGATCTACTAAAAATAAGTGATTGAAAATGACTACTTCAACTTATATAGTTGTGGTCTTGTGGAGAGCGTTAACCGTCTCCCGGTTTCGCAATGTGAATCCTAAAGTCCGTAGAGATAGAAATTAGTTAATTTAAAGTTTTTCTATTTGCACCTTGTGATAACTCAGTTGAATGAAAAGAGGAAGGGTCCGGTCCGTGAGGGTGAGGTGGTCCAGTCGTGGTCAACGCTGATCATCAATTAACCCTCTTCCTATGTTGCTTCCTTTTCTTTTGAATTAATTTTTTTTTCCACCGCTTTGTTTTGAATTCTTCCTTTACAGTCACGTATTAATTTGAAGCATTCCAAGTTCTAACTCATTCAATACCTGAATTGTGAAACATGAATGGCCAAAGCCATTCATATATTATATCATTTTATTTCTTATTTTTCTTAAAAAAATCCGAGAACATGATATATTAATGATAGTTAAATCATTAAACTAATAATATTTTATGGTCTTATCAACGATATGTCATAAAAAAATGTCGCGACATATAACATGAACTTCTAAAAACAAAATATTTAGAGGACCAAAAATCATTTTTTTTCTAAATTAAAACAAAAATTTAATATATTTAAAAGAACTAAAAGCGTATTTTTTTTGGTAGATAGAAGAGATGACAAAGTCGTCATAAACTCACACATACAAAGTGAAGGTACCGGGGTTCGAACTCCGGTCATGACGTCCGGCCTAACAATTTCAACATTTTTGCCAGTTGAACTAAGATTTATGAGACAACTAAAAACGTATTTACTCTTTAAATAAAGTTACATTGTAACTCTCAAGTCTTACCTGCTATTATAAAAAATTTAGTTGAGACATAAGAGCCTACATTGCAAGTCTGGTACCTTGGCCTATGTTTTTTCTTATAATATTAAAAGTTTTGAACAAATTGAATAAGAAAACAAAATGAATTTTGAAAATTCAATGTAAAAATATTTAAAATATTATCATAAGTACTACTTTAATTTAAACGAGGAACATGAACTACTTTATCATCAAATAAATAAAAAAGCTAATTAATAATACGAGAGAAACAAGTTTAGAAGATGAAGAAAAAAACCGTAAATTGAAGATAGATTTGTTCTCCAATCTATCTATTTTAAATACAAATGAAGTTTGTCCCCGTCAGTTTAACTCAGTTGAATGAGACATTGTATTATATATACAAACTTGAGATTCAAACAACAAACATCTTAATTATTCACTTTAAAAGATGAACGACGCACATCCTGTTTAGAGCTGACAAAACAACATTATTTTGAGAACATCTACAAAAGAAAATATAAACAATCATTCAAACAAGAAATATCCTAATAAGATAATAAATCTATTCTAATTACTTTCAAAATTGTTAGTTTTTAACAATATGCACGGTTTGAAAAATAGATCTCAAAAAATGATTTTTTTTTATTTTTTTAATTTGTTTTTTGTTTAAACTATGCATCCTCCGCGCGAGCAACTGTAGAGACTAATCCCTCGAGCTTAGTGGGACATAAATGGACGGTAAATTCTCTCTAAGAGTTTTAATGCTTCTGCATGCCCAAAGTCAGATTCGAACTTAGGACCTTGGTTAAGTTAGAAGAGATTTATGTTATCTCATCTAACTTCTAAGCGCTCTTGGTTTTTTTTTGTTTGTAATATTAGATGAGATACGAATTATATATATATATATATATATTATTGATTGTATAGTAGTTCATGTACTCCTTTCTTTAGATATATCAATTTGCCACTTTAGGAGGCGTTTGTCAAAATTATTCTAAGGAACAACATATTTGGAAATATAAAGATTAGAGTTTTATTCGTGTGTATTTTTTTAAAAATTGTTTCGCACACTCTTAAATATTTTTAGGAAAATAGAAATTTTTTTTTTTAAGAAGTTAAATTAGCCCATCAACATTGGCACCGGAGATAATCGAATCTGAGACATCGAGAAGGAGCATACTCCCAGAAAAAAGAAAAATAGGAAGTTACTTTCTTTTTCAAGAAAAAAAGTATACAAAAGTTCATGGGAACCCACTTTACTATCCTTTATTGGGAATAATTTTGTGGGAATGTTGAAAAGTATGAGAAGTTATTTCTCTCAAGAACCTTAATATCTAAGAATAATAATTTCTCAATTTTATAACAAACATGAGTATACTTATTCCTTTTACCTATGTATCTTTCACTAAAGCCTAATTAGGAATGATACTCTCCTTAAATGTATCTTTCAAAATAAAGTTATTTTATAAAAAAGTAACAAAACTTAAAAAATAAAAAATTGGTATGTGTAAACAACCTTCAAACACAATTAAAAAGAAATGGATGTAGGACATGTTTTTTTTGTCGGTACGAATTGAAAAATACCATATGAAAATTCACACATACAAATAAAAAGTTTGTGATTCGAACGCCGAATACTACAGATATCCTCCGTAAAAAAAAAAAAGAACACTACGGATATCCGACCTAACTATTTTAACGTCAATCGGTTGAGTTAAGACTTATTGACAATGAATGTAGTACTTTATTGAATACTCTTTTTTGGTTCTTTTTATAAAAGATAATCGAGTCAACAAAATTTGACGTATTTGATCCATATTCTAAACCAAATAGATTAATTTTTGTTGAGGATGTGTCTTCTATATAAAAAAAAAAAAAAAAACCAAAGAGAACAGTGACTATTATTTTTTTTACAAAATCCATTAACAAGTAACATAGACACATGTATGTTACACTGTTTTTACTCCAAAAAAAAAAATGTATGTTACACTGTTTACTCTTTCTCGCTCAGTATTTTGACATGGTCATGTTTTAGTGATATGGGTCGCGCGTAAATATGGGTGTGTTTGGAGTCCAAGGTATTGCTATTCCAATTTTTCAATATTCAAACCTTTCACAGTCAAAGCAAAACAATAACAATTCAATTCCACTCACTATATAAATGAGTTGTGCCACCCCTCCTTCCATCAAAACACATTAACATATCACAATTTAATTTCTTCATATAGTTTCTGAGTATTAATAAATCCTTCAAAACATAACAATTCATAGATTGATTAGTTGAATCAAACGTACATGGCTTTCTCTTATAGTAGAATGATCCTCTTCAGAGTTCTTCTCCTTGTACTAATCATCTTCAACATCTTCGTTACACCTCAATCAGGAGGAGTAGATTGCAGGCCATTGTTATTGAATTATTATCAATGGTCTTGGGATCATGGCCTTATTTTGCAATCACTTCCAAACGGTAATGCACCTGGATCAGGAGTAGGAGGAGATCCTACTCATCCCTAATTAAATTGTACACATATTTTTGGAACATATTCCAACACATACCTTCAAATTAATTGGAACTAAGGAAGTTCTACAACGATGTAGTACTAGTAATGACATCAATTCTCGTTGTTGAAGTTCCACGTGTCAGTGGTTTGTATCAAATATTTTTTTTTTTTAGTTGCATGTCCCACATGCAAATTTTTTTATATGGTATTCCATATAATCTTGTAATAATATTCAATTTCAATCACCTCACATAATATATCTGAAAAAATTTAGATATATTCATATAGACCGTTGTATGTAAATTTTGACTAAAATCTAAATAAACAACTCTTGTTTTAAGGATAAATAAACAACTCTTTGGATGGTGCATAAATATTGATTTTGAAAGGAAATAGTACCTTCAAAAGTGATTGTTTTCTCTTGTAAATCGATCTTCAATAAATTTACTTCGGGATAAAATCCATATGGTAGGAAATTTATGGTGTTATAATAATGAGTAGTGATATTTGTAGGACTATTTGTGACAACTATTGTTACAACATTCTTTTTCTCTCTTCTTATTAAGAAAAAACAATAGAGAGAAAGAAAAATAATGAGAGAGAATAAAACCATAATATAAATATAAGATAGAAGGTTGTTAAAAAGTTATCGCAAAATAGACGTTTAAATATCATTTCTCTATAATAATATTCATCATTGTGTATTTATGGACAGATTAATTTATAAGAAATAATATTTTTACAGTCATTTTAGGATCATTCTCTCTCTCTCTCTCACTCATATTCACACTATCTTTTTATTCTATCACCACTATCTCTCTCCCTCTTTCTCTATCTATATTTTTACCCCTATAGAAGAGGGAAGAAAAGATTGTCTCAAGTTGTTACAAATACAGTTGTAAGAAAATCATTTCTCTTAAGTCTTAAATAATTTGGCAAACAAATCCATACAAGATATTGATTTTATACTTTCATTCAAATTTGACTCATTCGTGATATTGATTTTATACTTTTATTCCCTCGCTAAGTTCACCGATAGGAGAGTTATCATCAATTTTATGTTTTTTTATCTCAAATTTTACTCGGTGTTTTAGATCAATTTGATGCGAAAGAATTAAACACTTATAATGGCGCGTGTTTTATGCTTTATGAAAACGTTTTTTTAAGGATGAAAACACACTCGAATTTATCTACAAATCTTAGGTATGAACTACCTTTGAGTTACATGCCATAAACAAGGTAGCAAAGCTAAACAAACAAAATATTGACAATAAAAAACAGAATAAATGGTCAATTTAATTTCTAACCTACCACTATCTCATCAATTTAGTCCTTAAACTAATATAATCAACTAAATGATCTCTAAATTACTATTCCATTCAACATTTAGTCTCTAGGTTAAACTTTCTGTTAATGTTTATGTTAATAGTCCATAAAATATGGAAATACATCAATTTAATCCCTTGGCCTTTTAAAAATTTGTTTTCAAATTATACCTCATCAAATCTTTAATCAATCGAAATTTTCCAATGTTCCATTGGTCAAACCTAAATAACTAATCAAAATATAATGTTTATAAAATTGCAGATAAATTAAAATATGAAGGACACCAAGATATCATGCAGAGGAAAATATTTACGTGCATCAAAATATGTACAAGATAAATGTTTGTGGCCCTTACTAGGTGCCAAGTGATATTGGTGAACTAAACTATTAACCAAACCAAAATAAAACTGGAACAATAGTCCCAAGGGTCCTCTCTGAAGATGCAATAGCAAAACCTAACACATTGGTGAGAACTATATACAGGTGGGGTTTAGCCTGGGAAATGCTAGTTGTTTCCCACCATGGGAAAGTTGCTTTTAACGGTTAGATCAAGAGAAGAACATAGTTTAATCACAGACCCTCAACACAATATTTTTTCCTACACTATTCTCTACCATTGTTCACTTTCTCTTGCACACATCTGGAAAAAAAACTCAAATTTTCTAGTTCACCCAAATCTTTGTTTTAACCCATTCATATTGATTCATTCTTCTCCGCCCTTCAACATCAAAATCTATTCTTCTCAATTATTCTCTTTTCCCAATTTTTCAATTCTCAAACACAAAACAAACTACACCTTCATTTGTCACTTGCAGAACCACTTCTATCCCAAACTCATATGGTTTCTATATGTTCCCAATCCAATACCCTACAATCTGAAAAATGGGCAAAATCATAAATGTTCGGAATTCAACCTTAAAGAATTTGATTGAGCATGTACTGCAATCTTTGATTAGAATTTAAAAACTGTAATTTCATTATTATCTCCATTGATTTGTGGAAAATAAATAACCGTAGCTTTTGTTTGTGATTTGGGAATTAGATGTAGGGAAATAGTTTGAAGCTTATTAGATTTAGGAAGATGGGTTTAGGAAAATGGGTTAAAGATAGATGAGATTTATAAAATGGGTTAAATCTGGTTTGATTTTTGGACAATAGCTAAGATTGTATGCTCCCTAAATTTTGGGTTTGAGAAGACAGTGAAATTGTTTTTTCTTTCTGGTGTATGTGAACATGATGAATGTATTAAACCTGCAAAAAATATCTAGTATTGGCTGTCTACCATAAAACTATGCTCATCATGTAATCTGATGGTTAAAAAGCAACTTTCCCATGATGGGAAACAACTAGCCTTTCCCAGGATCATCAGGATCATCGCCTAACTCTTTTACAATCAGTTGAAACCTAGGGAGCGAAAGGAGTGTATTTCTAAACCCTCAATCCTGATGAGGAGTCAAATCCCTCCATTGTCTGCCTCACCCAAATGGGTGGCCCACCATATCTTAGACCCCTATTAAGAGAAAACTGGGTGTCGTAGGTGTGTGCATTTCCTCCTATTGTCCTACACAATGTGGACTAACATAGGTGGTATGTTGTGCATTGCCATATGAGCTTTCTAAATTCAGTTAAAATGTAAGTGTTGAATTATCCTAAAGATCAGAATCGACTTGACACTAGGTAAGCCAAGGGGTATTCCTGCACAATGTGGACTAACATGGGTGGCATGTTGTGCATTGCCACATGAGATTCCCAAACTCGGTGAAAATGTAAGTGTTGAATTGTCCTAAAGACCATAATTAACCTGACACTAGGTAAGCCAAGGGGTATTCTACATGCAACACACCCTCCCCATGTATATTGTCATATATCCTTCTCAAACTCCCATTTGTTAATATCCACATCCTCATAAACAATATCTAAAACACTATATTGTGCCCTTCCCAACACCCTCGGAGTCTTCAAATCATTTCATATTCATCTCATTCTCATTTTTATCATGTAATTTCATATTTATTTGTCCAAAGAAATAAGCTACATTCTTGATCTACTTAGGTTTCATCAATGGAGAATTAAGGCATCTCGATTTATTTGATAATTAAGAGAATAGATGATGTATTTAATAACAAACTTTTAAAAGTTTAAGGACTAATATGTTAAGTATTTTTTATGTTAGTTTAAATTGATGTATTTTCTTAGTTTAGGAGACTAAAAATAGGCACGTTAACGGGAAACTTAATCAGGTGGTTAAGTAGTAGGATGAGAGAATAGTTTATAAACATTTTACTTGATTATAATAGTTTAAAAACTAGATTGTTAAGAGAATGATAGTTTAATAACGAAATTGATTGTTCATTAAAAAAAGTTTTAAAATTTGAAAGTTTTGATTAAAAAAAGGTTACAATTACAAACTAAGAACATTAAAAGCTTTACAAACATACAAAACCTCCAAACAATGTGACTTAGGTATAAACTGAGGCACATTTTTGAATGGTCCAACTAATTGCTGATATATCTTATAACATTTTGTTGATTTCTTTCAACACAGATACAAAGTTATTGACTAAATTGAATACTTTGTCAATTTCTTTATTATCAGAAAGATAGTGAGCACAAAAAATCCAAAAAATCACAACAACATCAAAAATAAGCTCATAGGCTTCATTAAATCCCATTGAAGTCAACATGACCGTCTAAAGCAATATTCAGGCCTAAAGCAAACACTAAGAAGGAGACCATTTTAAAATTTAAATTTTTGAAAATATATATTTTTATATAAATTTTATTTTTTGGACTCTTTGCAATACATAACCGCTTTGTAAATTATCATAATCAATTTCATTTAACATTTCTTTTTCCATAAATAATAAAATCAATTCATTTAATCTTTGTTGAGACATTATCGATCTTAGATAGTATTTTATTAATTTTTATTTTGAAAACTTATGTTCCACGGAAGCTAACATTACATGAGTTATCTGTTCTTGTTTTGCAGGTTGGCTTGGCTGATAGGTGGGTGTGGAAACTTCAACCTTCCAACAAATACACTGTTCAATATGCTTATTCCTACTTAACAGCGGTTGACATCAATATTACTGAGGATTTTCATCATTTTCTGTGGCTTAAAGCAGTTCCGTTAAAGGTTACTATTTTTGTCTGGCGACTTTTTCTGAATAGACTGCCTACAAAGGACAATTTGCGGACGAGACATGTTCTGGATGTTTCACAGGTATCTTGTGCGACTTCATGTGGGGCTGTAGAGGATAGAGACCATTTGTTTTTTAAGTGTGATCACTACGGTTGTTTGTGGCTTCTGATATCCCATTGGCTTGGTATCGATACGGTTCTTCATGGCGATTTATATGCTCATTCATATCAGTTT
>Ga0315915_1006879_pt1 | contig 13759 bp, 8 predicted proteins | sample MpolbnodulesMG_FD_207738 | JGI IMG/M metagenome (GOLD analysis project Ga0315915, IMG submission 207738) | Medicago polymorpha root nodule microbial communities from Los Angeles, California, United States - branched nodules | ecosystem: Host-associated > Plants > Roots > Nodule | place: USA... | reverse complement strand
GTTATAGACAGAAAAACATGAAATTTGTTTCTAATTATGTTTTTAAATATTATTTGACATTAATTTCATTTTTTCTGTCTCTAATATATGTTGATAATTTGATTTTCATTAGTGGTTATAAAATATAATACCGGTGGCTAGGTATTCTGGAGCTGCATATCCGTAGGTTAGCCTGGTGGAGACATGACTTTTGTCAACGGTGGAGCCGCCCTTTGCCAGCCCAAAATTAGAAAGTTTTGCATTATAATTCTGTGATCAAGTCAACAAGAAAATTTTCAGATATGATACCTATATAAACATTATATATTCGGATTTGGATCTCCACATCTTCTGCACCATGCAGCTGCTGTAACTGTAAGGGATTCAAATTCGAATATATCCATGTGTATGTTGTGTGTGTTCAAAAGGACACATACTGAATCTAGTAAGACATTTGAAGTCTTGAAATCTCTGTATATAACTTTTGTCTCAGAATTGTGAAGAAATGCAAGGCCTTTTGCAGCACCTAGAGCAACTTTCAAACGGAGGCTCCAAGAAAGAGGTTGAAAATATGAGCCTCCTGTTACAACATTGTTGGCAATGTTAGGCATGCCTTGTCAAGTATAACAATGTGAAAAGATGAAATAGAAAGAAACTCACTGATGAACAAGTGATTCTCCAAGTTGCCACGAGGCATAAATTCATAGACCAAAAGGCTTTTTTCATCTTCAAGACAATAACCAATCAATCTCACTAGATGAGGATGAGAAAGCTGGCCTAGATAGTTCACTTCGGCCTAAAATAAATGGAAAACACTATTAGATGTAACACTCAAAACAAATCCCTCTTAAAGCCTGTTTAGATTGACTTACTCGAGTTGATCGTTGAACATGAAAACTCGCGAGAATGTTTTTAAGAGTTTAAGAAAACAGTTTAAGGCATGTCCGTATGTTGTTTTCAGCTTATTTCTATAAGCTCTTCAAGATGGCTTATGAAAACAGTTTGACTACCTTTTATTTTTGTTGTGGAAATAACTTATACATTAACCTTTATATGATAAATACTTAATTAATCTGTTTATCCCAATAGAGCTAGTTTCCTAACAAGATTAACTTATCAGAGAAACATGGATAAGATAAAAACATGTGAAAATATTCTCAAAGATGCAATAATAATCAAATATGCAACAAAGGCATTGTTTGCTTCTTAATTAAATGAGTTAAACTAACCAACAACTCAGTGGGACCTTTGAGGCCATCCTGATTAAGTCTTTTGACAGCAACAGCAATGCCTGTACCAGGTTTGGCAGCAGAAGGTGAATGTTCATCAATCCAACCTTTAAAAACTGATCCAAAATCTCTTTCTCCTAACACACTGTCTACACGGAAATTTCTCGTAGCGGCCTGAAGTTCTGTCAAAGCAAAGCTCTTCAAATTGGACGATTGCAAGATCTCTCCTGCATTACTTGAGCTAATGAGTTCATCAGAAACCTTGCAACATGGGTTACCAACATTTTCTGTATCACCATGCACACACTCTGAACTCAACCCTGAAACTAAAATTACATCAACTACATATTACATATTACTCGTATACATATGTAATTAACAAGGTCATCTTGATGTTTAAGAATATGAATACCGGAATTAATTGAGCCTTCGGCTTTGGTATGGCTGCCCAAACAAACTCCCATGGCAGAAACAATACTAATTCCCATAGCCTTGTTTCCTATAGATAACAACAAAATAGAAGAGAAGGTCAAGTCCAGCAAAAACTATTCATGATTATGAATGAATGAAAGAAAGAAAGAAAGAAAGAAAGAAAGGAGTTTTAAAAAAAATGGAGGAAGGAAAATGATATGAAGAACCTGTTTGTAATGAAGTTCAAGGAAAGATTAAAAAGCAAGGAGGAGAGGTGAAGAAGTATGTTTATATGTAGGGAACTTATATGGGCATAGTGTGGTGGTCCACATAAGAAAGATTTATGAAGCACCGACAGAGACATCAGACACGAAATTAGAATTAACACGTGTACATACAAAATAATTTAAGAAAATGAAAGTAATTGAATATAATAGCATGTGTTGTTTTTGTATTGGCATTAAATATCAATACGTGTCCGACACCTTACACACCTTGGTATCGTGGCATAGAGCAAGACTGTATCAAAAGAAGAGTATAGTTGTTTTCAAAAGATTGAGCTACTTGACTGAAAATTTAAGCTAAAAAAGTTTGGATGGATTTAGTAAAGACATATGGGAAAGGTGAATGGGACAAAGGAAGGTGAGTATGGTGATTCATTGTAACATAACATCACCTTTATGGTATGACTTGTTATTGGAATAGAAGCATGGAGTAACTGTAATGGACCCCGTTTTGTTTTGTTTTGTTTTGTTTGGACTTGAATCTTGCCATTCTGCAGCTGCAAAGTGGAATGGAAACCCCTTTTTACAAAATCCATTGTTTGCAAGACTTTCTAGTCCACTGGATTTTGTTGTTGACATTGCCACATTTGTTTTCAGCTGGCTTCTTAGTCCTACTATAGACATAGATAAAGACCAGTAGTAAATAGGATCTAGCAAGCTAAAGAGATTGCAGTTACATGTTACAACCGTCTGATCTCAAATCAATAGTTTAGATTGTTTAAAAATAATTGATTGACGGTGTAATTTGAACTTTTTTATATCAAAAACGATTGAGGTTGATTATCGCATATATCTATGTGGTGCAGAAATCGGGTCCTTCCAGCAAGTGGTATGCTTGCATAATATATTATTAACTTCATGGCATCCACTGGCCTTCCAATTGTATAAGTCACAAGTGGTGTTTGAATATTTGCTACATTATATAATAACCTCATGGTAATATTATAATATGCTTCAAGAAAATTGATAGAAAACATTATTTTTATTTCATGTCTATCCAGACTTTGGAGTAAATTATACACATTCGAATTTGAATAAAATAAAAAAATAAAAAAAACTTGTTGGTCCAAGTGGTAAGTACCTTTTCTTTCAATGAAGAGCTAAACTTGAATCTTTGAAGAGCTAAACTTGAATCTTTGAATAAAAAGTATTAAAGATCTTTGCTCTTACAAGTGGGTTCACATTACTAATATTTTTCTCACAGGTTGCCACTCAATTTCAATGACCTTCCAGCAAAAACGTCAACATAATCACAATGCAGAACAAATGTCATTTGTTTATTAACCAAACAATTCTAGGAAAGATTGGCCGGCAATTTCACACAACAGATATTTACCTACATTAAGATTCTTAACCTATGACCCTTTTTTTTTCAAACCACAATGTTTTTCAGGTTCTAGTGACCTTCAAGGTTGAGTGGTTGAAATATTGCACTGACAGTGCCTACATGTAAATAGGACGGTGCATCTACAAGCACCGCAGTTCAGCACTTTTCTGCAAACAGAAAAAAGCTATTTTGTCTGAGATGGGCATACCATGAAGGGTAAAATTACAACAAACAGTGCTGATCTTCACAAAGAAGGAACGAAATTGAATAGTGATACTATAGCATAATGAATACAGTACATATTCACGAACTTATTTAGATTTCAGCATCAGTTTTGTGCAATCATAGCAATTAAAGAAATACATCTTCTACAGTGCCTCGCTTTTAAATAGCAAAAGTACAATTAAACAAAATTGTATTCAAGATTAAAAAAAAATTAACAGTTTTCCAATGTAAATAGACTTCAATCTTGAGTTGCAGCTCCTTGGTTGAGCTCAGCAAACCTCATGCCAACACGCATAGAGTGCTTCAGAAATTTCTCTGCACATCTTCGAACACAGGTTTCCTCTTGCTTTTGCAGGGATTTATGCTTAAATGTATCCACACAATCATGAAAGCATCTCTCCACCAGGTTATTATACATTCTCAGGCTGCAATGCAATTTAAATAATAATCAGATAACCCTGTCTGGCAATATGTCAACTAGGCAAGCAATCATTATAATTGAACAGCGCCAAAAATACAAGATCCCCTTAATGTAATGAAGCAATCACCAATCACCCTAACAAAGTCGTATGTAAAATAAACAACCAAAATGAAGAGTTACAGAGGGATATTAATTTATTAGAACTTGTAACAATTTAGTAGAACTTATAACGGACTAGTGTGTGTTTGGATTTCATTTTGTAAGAGCTAAAACTTGAGTCACATTTAAAAACTGAAATTCAATCATACCACTAATCTATCATGAGACCCACATTGAGTAGATAAGAAAGCTCAATATAGTACTTTACGTAGGGTCTGTTGGGATTGAATAATTTGAGCTTATCTATAGGCAGAAACACTTGTGAGACCGTTTGGGAGAACTAAGGATAACACCTTATGACATGTTGATAATTTGTATAACTTGTATTCATCTTATTTCCATAAGTTGTCCAGGACAACTTATGAAAATAGCTTATATGAAAACAGTTTGGCATTATTTTATCTTTTGTTGTAGAAATAACTTATACATTAGCATTAATGCTATAAACTGTTAATGAAGTTGTTTATCCAAACAAGGTCTTAAGCCATGAGGTTCTTAGACTTGATGAAATAGTCTTTTGTATTAGACTCTCCTTGTGGGCTTAAGTCATAACAGTTTGTGCTTTCATTGAGAGTTAGGCTACAGAAAGGAATAGAACAAGGTACGCAACTGAATAGTGAATACTGACAAATGAGTGAACCTGCCAAATGGGAAAGGAATACCACCAACAGGTGAAAGCCGTAGTATATGTCGGCTCTTAAAGTCTTAAAGGGTCATAAGTCTCACATTGAGTAGATAAGACAAATTAATGTCCTAATTAAGCCTTCATCTAATGAACTAGTGAGTATCAAAACAAGTAATTCAAACAGCAACAAATTACAGAGAAATAAACCGCTTGTTGAAAATGTAGTTCCCAAAACGTCCAGAAGAAACATTCAAAAGTCGCACTGGTTTTAAGGAGAACATCAATATCGCTTCACAGAACAAGCAAGCGCAAAATTTGCCACTATTTTAAGGACATCAAAATGTGCTGCCAACGACTTATATACCATGAAGCCTCAAATTTTAAAAAAGATTCAACCTGTAATATGCTAATACAAACCAACAAAAGAAAGAAAGAAAAAAAAAACAGTAACCCCGAAAATCTGCACGGTGGAAAACAAATAAATGTACGAACTTCGAGGTGTAAATCTGGGGAAGAAAATAGAGCTCAATGTAGTACTTAACTCGTGTGTTATGAGATCCAAATTGAGTAAATAATAAAGCTCAATGTGGTACTTAAGTCGTGAGGCTCTTCCACCTAATGAACAAGTCTCTAGGGTTAGACTCTCCATATTGGCTTAAGTCATAACTTATAACAATTAGTGTTTTCATTGAGAGTTGGACTACAGCAAGTTCTACATATAGACTGAATTAAGGTAAACAGCCAAATAGTGAATAGATGAATGAAGCCACCAAAGGGGGAAAAGGGATAACACCGGGTGAAAGGCGTTGTAGATGTCTGTTCTTGAAGAGTTGACAACTTTATGAGTTCCACATTAAATAGATCATTAAACAGATAAGAAAAATCAAAGTGGTAATTAAACCATGAGGCTCTTCCGATTTAATGAACTAGTCTCTGAGCTAAACTTAGCTCACGAGCTCAAGCCACCATAAAAATCTTATTGAGACCAAAGGTACAGAATGACAGCACACAACAAAGAACTAGCCTATTATCCAAAAACAAAAATGACAGCTACAAGTGTTTAGAGGAAAAACAAGTAATTCACACAACAAATTACCGAGAAATACACAACTTGTTAAAACTGTAGTTCCCAAAACGTCCATAAGCAACATTGAAAAGTCACACTGGTTTTAAGGAGAACATAACTATGGCTTCACATAACAAGCAAGCACAAAATTAGCAACTATTGTGCTGTCCATAACTTATAAATTAGCATGAAGCCCTCAATTCAAAAACTGATTCAACACATATTGCTAATATAACCAACATAAGAACAAAAACTAACCCAAAAATGTACTAACTTTGAGACATAGTGTAACTTAAGTGTAACTTAAGCAAACGAAAAATTAGTCTTTTTTAATTACCACTTTTAAATCTTAATTTATTAGACTTTATTGGTAACAGTCTTCTAGAGTGTGTTTGGATTTCATTTTTTTTAAACCTTAATTTATTAGACTTTATTGGTAACAGTCTAGAGTGTGTTCGGATTTCATTTTTTTCATTTTGTAATATCTAAAACTTTTGAGTCATCTTTTTGAACTGAAACCCAAACACACCACTAATATTTTATGAGACCAACATCGAGTAGACAAGAAAACTCAATGTGGTACTTAAGGCATAAGGCTCTTCCTTCTGATGAACTAGCTTTTGGGCTCTCCTGGTGAGCTTAAGGGTGTTTTCTGGAGGAGCTTTTGGAAGGGTTCTGGATGGCTAAGTCTATAACTTGAAATATATGATATTTTCAAAAAATAAAAATAACATGATAAATGATTGTATAGTACTCCAATCACACTTAATCAAAAAAAATTTATAGTGTCTGTAATTTAACAATGAAAAGTAAGTCCTCCCCTCCAAAACCCTCCATCAAAACATACCCTAAGTCATAACAATTGAAGTTATCATTGCAAGTTAGGCTACAGAAAGAGCTGCCTATGGGCTGGATGAAGGGTTGTCTATAGGCTGGATGAAGCTACACCACTGAATACTGATCGATGAATGAAGCCACCAACGAGTAAGGGATAACACCGGGGAAAGCCGTTATAGACATCGGCTCTAATAGAGGTGGCAATGTTATGAGTTCCACATTAAATACAACATTATATAGACAACGAAAATCAATGTGGTAATTAAGACTCTCCCATCTAACTAACTAGTCTATGGGCTAGACTCGGCTCATGAACTTATGTCATAACAATATTCCATTAACTAGTCTATGCGCTAGACTCAGCTCATGAACTTTAAGTCATAACAATCTTCCATTAAACAGATCCCAAAGGTACTAAAAGACAGCATGAAACTAAGAACTAACCTATACTCCAAAAAACATGACAGCTACAAGTAATTCACACAACAGCAATTACAGAGAAATAAACCACATGTAGAAAATGTAGTTCCCAAAACGTCCAGAAGAAACATTCAATAGTCACACTGGTTTTAAGGAGAACATCACTCTGGCTTCACATAACAAGCAAACACAAAAATTGCAACTATTGTGCTGCCAATCATTTACAAATTACCATGAAGCCCCAAATTCCAAAATAAATTCAACACATTATGCTAATACAAACCAACAGGGAAAAAAAAAACCTAATTTTTTTTTTGGGTAAACAAAAAACCCTAAACTTTACAAGGTGGAAATCAAATAAATGTACCTCCTTTGACGGGGGGTAACATAAGTAATAGAAAAATTAATCATTTTTAATTTAAAAAAAAAACGAAGCAATGATTTTGGGAGCCTCACCTGTCACGGATTTGGAGCTGATCGATCATGGAAGCCATTCTTTGTTTATCTGCCTCTGGAAGATTTTCCATATCAGCAATCATGCTTTTGTCCATTTTGAATCGAACGATTTCACGCAGTGATCTAGGGTTTTGAGATTGGGTTTTTTTTTCTGCCGTAGAAAGTGTAAACCCTAATCAGGTGTGGAAGAAGATGGTATATATACTAGGTCACAGTAATGCTACCAGCCACTTCTTTAAACATATACATGTGTCATTTGTCTTGGAGGTTAAAAATGAAATTAACAAATACAAATTAAAAATGACTTTTTTTTATAAAAAAAAAAAACAAACAAGTTCGAGCCAATTTTCATTAATAATTAAATGTTGAATATATGTTGCAATTTCAAGAAAAATATGAAAATCGACTAAAGACGTGATTGTCCTGGTTGGACATGGAGCAGTTTTACTGGTTAGTTTTCGTACAAACTCAACATGTGAGTTTTTAAAATGATTTGAAAGTACATATTTACGCTCATTGAGTATAGCATCGAAATACGAGACATTGTCTTTGTGATGATGAACATTGTCCACCACAAGCTTCGAGTCATATTCAAAGTCCAGATTTTCTAATTGTAGATCATGTATGCATTGAAGAGTTGGCAACAAACTGCTGATTGTCCTTCGTCGATTGAGCACATAAGGAAAAACCACCTAGTTTTGGCGAGAACAAAGCTACCAACATAATCTCTAATGCACATTTCTAACCCAATTTGGTCCCTGGATATGTAACGAATAGGCACAATAGTCCTTCAATGTATGAAATTTCAAAATAGTCTCTGATTGTGCATTTCGTTAGTCAAAATAGTCTCTAACATTAAAATATTTTGTTAGTATTGTCACATTATTTACTTATTGTCATATCAGTCCTTATAAATACTTACTTATTGTTAGAGACTATTTTGACTAACAAAGTACACAATTAGAGACTATTTTGAAATTATCTTTTTAAAAAAAAGACTTTTTTAAAATTTTGATACAATGAAGTACTATTGTGACTACTCCATACACATCCAAGAACCAAAATGACTATTTCTCCAAAAACGAGTCATCACATTGCACTTGTATTGACTCGCCTCTGGTTTACTCCACGACTTTGTGGCTTGAACTTCTTGTATGTGTATACTACCATTTTTCAGAGCCTAAACGTTCTTCCAAGTATCCAACATAATATTTCCCCTTATCATATTATGTGTCGAGCTTTCCATAACATTATTCCTTCTTTTTTTATTTCTTGTTGTCCATAAGCTTCACGTGGTGACTGCTAATGAGAAATAATTTGCATCGCATTGACGCAACAACTCAAGGAGCATGACCTGCACATCAGTTTTGATTTATTTAACGCACAATAAAATAAATTATTCAAACTGTCTTAAATAGTTTATTTTATTTAAGAATATAATTATTTAACGAGAGCTAAATTAACTACGAATTGAGGATAAGGAAACAACAATTTATGTGTGGAAAAACAATTTAGGCATGAAAAAAAGAAGTGAAAGAAAACGATTTTTTCCCCAAAATAATGAAAATTGAAAGAGAGGGTTAGAGGGATAAGCATAAGAGATAAGTGGAAAAAAGTTAGCATCCTCCAAATCAAAGGGAAAAGTGATGTGTTTCACCATAATTTCATCTCTGTTCCTTATTTCTTGACATTCCAAACAGGAGAAATTGGATATCTCTCTTTAATTTCTCTCTCAGCAATCTCTCTTCTTTATTTCACTCAAACCAAACATATCTCTCTCTCCTTTATTTCACTAAAACCAAACAAAATGGTAATGCCAAAGTTTACTATATGATAAACCCACATCACCCTCATTCTTTCTCATTTTAATTTTCTTCCACTGCATCCATCCAACCTCCATTATCGTACTGCTTATTACCTCCACTCAACTCAACCAAGTTTTTTATTTCATTTTCATTTTCTTGCTTTTATTTGATTTCTTGCTTTTATGTATCATTGAGTAAAGCATTTTCAAAAAAAGTTTGAAATTTTTATTCACCTTCTGCCAATTTTTGTGTACTCTATGTTCAGGCCCATTGGAGCCCTACCCCCGAATTTGGATCAAAGCATAACCCCACAAGAGTGTTGCTTTTCTACATTCAAAATGTTCCAGGAACACAAGTAAAAGACCAAAAAATCTGGCGGCAGTTAACTACCGTTGGGGGTATTTTAGTAATTTACTTGTGTTGTTAAGAACTTCTGAATGTCACAAAAGCAATTGTCACCCCACAAATAGATCGAAGCATAACTTCTGAATGATTGGAGCATAACTCCCGATGATGTAAAATATAGGCATTTTAGGCAACTTGAGGGGTGTGTGAGCAATTGAAGAGGCCTAATGAGCAATTTTCCAAAAGCAGACCCACCCCAATAGAAAACTTTTTGTTTAAAAACAAGCCCAACATGAAACTTGATACAAGCATGTGGGTCAAAATGAGGATTGCTATTTATGCTTCTAAAATTGTTCTCGGGCACCCCATAATCACTCTTTTACCCCTAACGGTAGTTAACTGTTGTTCGAGGTACTTTTTCAATCAGTTAAACCGAATTAAAAAAAAGTTTGGACCGATCTAAAAAGTGTTGAACGACACTTAACTATTGTTGGATATACGAATGATACTTAAATTCACGTTGGATATACGAACGATACTTAAATTCCGCTCAGCTAGTGACACTTGCATAAGAACTCAACGAAAATCGCATCCCATATTTGTGAAAATATCTACATAAGAGTTAGTTTTAAGATACAAATGGCAAATCTTCACTTTCAATCAACTCAAGTAGTTGACTAATACGCTAAATTACATGTCAACCCTACAACACATTCAATAGTTTTATAGGTCAAACTTTTGACAACAACTTGAGAATCAATACCTAGCTTAACTTTCTTGTATCCCTTATTGTAAGTCAAATGCAACCCTTGTAACACCCAACCCATTCTTCACAGACAATAAGCATTACAACAACCAATGCATTTAGCAAAACCACAAGTCCAATTACTATCACATCCTCGAATCAATATGCCACAACCAGCAACTAAACATTTCCAACTAGTGCCATATGTATGTAATTCAACCCAATTTGTCATAGGATGATACCAATGAATAAGAATTTGGACTTTAGCATGTCAATGCAAGACACAAACTCTTTCCAAAACATGTATATAATAAGTAAAATCATTTTATGATAACTTCTGCAACAACCTTTTTCACCCTTCTTTTGGGATAAAAATAAAATACACACACACACACACACACACACACACAGAGCCAGAGAGAGAGAGGTAAAATTATCTCAAAAATTGTCTCAAGATGAATGTAGGTGTATCATTTCTCAATATGTAATTTCCTTTAGATTACATTTTAGGTCGATTTGATTTGATTTCATAGGTTTTAGGATCAAACTTATATCTAAAAATTTTACTCGATTACAAATAACATTGAGTTGAGAATTAACGGGGAACATTAGGAATGAGAGAAGCATGTGAGACAACGAAATGAAATAAAATCCAAGTCCACTTAAACTAGAGGTAGACCTAAACTAGTATTACTAGGATTTAGTGGGACGATTTAGTTTGATTTTCAAGAGAAAAAAATTGAACCAAAAAGGTCGTCAATTTGATTTGATTTAATTCTTGCAATATTTTTTTTATGGAACTCGAATATAATTGAACTGGTGAATAGTTTGATTTAATTCGTTATGATTCTTTTACACAAAAACTTTATTAGTTAATAAATCAACTAATTAGAAAATTATACAAAAATGGAAAACAACCAAGCAACAAGTTATGTCGCTAACTCTTTTTTAATAGCAAAATCGTTCATTTTTAACAGAACATCCATGGATCCGGGAGACACGGGATTTTTATATACAACCATTTGAACTCATTGTAGAAGGTCAACAATCTCTAGTCATAGGAAGCCAAAATTGTCAAACACAAATAGTATAAAAACATGTTAATTGTTGTAACATGTTTTCTCATGTTTTGTCTCTTTGCTTGAAGCGGAATTGAGGGATGCATGTCCCACGGTAAAAGTCCTGGTCCCCAATCTCACAAGTGAAGAAACCCAATCAAGTCTACACATGTGTTGTGCTTTATAAGGGACGATGTCCTTGCTGGTAAAATTGTTGAAGTCAAAATTTGAAACCATACCACGAAGACCATCCAAAACAATGTCAAAATCAGAGTCCATGCCACTTATATCACTGTCTCTTAATATATGATTTTTTTAGCACCCAAGATTGAGCCCTAAAAGCCACAGGGAAGCTTCTACTTCCAAGTACAAACTCAATCCTTCATCCCTAATAGGTAAATAAGCAACCCTCCACTAAAGGTCCCCAAAGAAAGAACCTCAACCAACAACAATGTCTCCAACCGCCCCTTGTAACTCTTTATCAAACAACATAGAAGCCTCCTCCATGTGAATCGGTTGGCATGTCCTTAGGCCAAAGTAAAGTTCGATAATACTCATGCATGATTGAAGTAGAATAAGCTTCTTAACTGTGGAAGAAGATGTATTAACTCAACAACTTAGGAAACTCTCTTCATAGCCAACCCCTCGACAAAACCTTTATCTTGACTAATAGTCCCTCTGAGCAATTTCACCCTCAACGTTGACCTCCCAATATATTAAGGGAACAACTCCCCACGGTGCATATTTACATCACGTGAAGGCCAAAAGATCATGATCTTAAGAATATTCAGTTCAAGGCAAAATCCTAGCTCAAACTCTCAAATGATGTCAAGATCTTTGACCACTTCCTTTGAATCCCCTACAATAGTCCCATCATCATGATACCGAGCTTGAAGAATAAGCTCACAACCATCTTCAATATAATGAATAAAAGAGTGTAACACAAGAGCATAAAGGAGAGACCCCAACGAGACGCCTTGTTGCACTCCAGTGGATGACATGACATGTCCATCCCTAAAGTATAACCTTGATGTCTGACCATAAAGAAACTCAACCCATAAAGAAATAGATGAACATCTCACTCTCACCTCACGTAGTAGTGTCGTCGACCTGTCTACCAAGTTGAAACATTCGAGAAATTTATTATGAGCATAGCCAAAGAACCATCTCCCCGTCGCTGGTTCAACACTTTGTTGGCACAATGCAAAATAATATTCTCAACAAAGTATAATGTGAAGAAAAAAATTAGATATAATATAATTATTTGGTTTGTAGTTGGAATGATCGTTTTTGAATGATGTGAAATTGAATTTAATAAGTAGAAATCATATTTGTTTTGTTTGATTTGATATTTATTTATACTTTATATAAATGTTTGACTAAATTTGAATTCCAACAAGAAAACTAAACTTGAATTTTTCAACTTGAATTATACACACTATCATGGTGCAAACGCTATTGTCAAAGTATACTTGATGACATATAGTGAAACATGAGACAAAACGCGTGAGACTGCGAAGGTGATGTTTGTGCATGCTTAAGGCTTAAATTGTGACTTCTGCCTATCAATTCACTTATAATAGTCAAATCTCATGGATTGTGTGTATGCTCAATGGCTTGCATTCTATACTATTTCAATAATAAAATATATGTCATTATGACTTTTCACCTCTTCTTCTCCTTCATCTCTTTTTTTAACCTTTTGGTTTGATTTTCTAGCCATCTCTTTACATTTTGTTTAGCATATCCTATATAGTTTATATTGACTTTTAATCAGTTCAACAACCAAATTCAATTCGATAATATTAGAATTAGTTTGATTTCTTGTTTATTAGTATATGGATGTGACTGTGTAGTGATTTATTATTCTTTTTTACGCACCACAAAAAAAAAGTGACTTTTTACTTTGCTTTATTATAAAAAAAAATATGTTTTATAAGGGGATAAAAAATATAAGTTAATCGATATCACTAATAATGAAAGCTGCTGTTTATTAGCAAAAAAAACGTTGCTGTCACAACTCACAATACAAATAACATTATAAATTTTAAAAACATTAATAATGTGGTTTCATCTAATGGTTAAATAAATGTATTGATCTAATGGTGAAAATTAGTTTGTGCATGATTCAAATAGAGTCTAACTTAGGTGCATTTAGGGGCGGATTTGGAATCACAATATCATTGAGGTAATTTTTTTGTCAAATAATTAAGGGTTAATTAAGTTTTTAGTCCCTATAAATATTCACAGTTTTGTTTTTAGTCCCTACAAAATAAAATCACACTTTTTAGTCCCTATAAAATTTTCCATCAACACTTTTAGTCCCTGTCAAAAATTTCCATCAGCAGTTTTGGTCCCTAAAATGCT
>Ga0315915_1006878_pt1 | contig 13761 bp, 8 predicted proteins | sample MpolbnodulesMG_FD_207738 | JGI IMG/M metagenome (GOLD analysis project Ga0315915, IMG submission 207738) | Medicago polymorpha root nodule microbial communities from Los Angeles, California, United States - branched nodules | ecosystem: Host-associated > Plants > Roots > Nodule | place: USA... | reverse complement strand
CTACATTTATTTAGGATTTAATTTAAATATTTCTGTGAACCTTTTATAATGTATTAGATTTATTTAATATTTAACTCGAATACTTATTTTTGTGTATTATTTTTTTGTTGCAGGGATGCATTTTGGAGCATTTGCCAAGTCCGTATCCAAGGATGTCTGGCAAGAGCTGGAAGCTTGACAGGCCATGTGCTAGGAGATGACTTACTAGCAGAGGGCATAATGATGTGCACCATTACCGCTTACGGCTTGATCGCTTAGAGGTGGATGATGTGAGGTTTTGTACTTATGGTGATCAGAGAGAGGTGCGCCCTTTTCAGATTTTGTGCACTTACTCGGGATGGCTTATGTGCGGGAAGCAGAGGGTGTACCGTCATTTACCTGAGCGGGTAAAGAGGCAGTTTGAGTTTGTACAGGACGTTCTTAGATATCCGTCCTCTGTCGCTCAGATGCGTCCGCAGGTGCTGACCACTGTGTTGTTAGACGCTCAGGCGTGGTTATACCCTTATTGGGTACATAGGTGTCAGAGACCATGGCATCATGACGCTGGCTACATGGCTTGGTATGTCAAAGCCTCCCACCCTCGTATTCTCCCACCTGATGAAGGATCTCCTCCCAGGCCGGTGAACGTGGAGCAGATCATAGAGGAGAAGCATGCTAGAGAGATGCCTGACACACTTACGATCATCCGGAATGTGGTGCATATAACTGATGATATTGTGGCCAGGAGCGGCGAGATGACTAAAGAGGAGATTGTCCAGGAGGTGAGTCGGATAGCCAGTACTGGTCGCCCTGCCCTTACGTATCAGATTGTCAGGCGGCGCAGGGGGCAGAGGCATGGTAGGCAGCAGGGTTGATTCTGATTAGGATTTTTTTATGTATTTTTTGACTATAATGATGGTGATGTATAATTATGACATGTTCCGTACATTTTCATATTTCTATGATATTTACGGACATACCTTTTACATTATTTCTTGCGTTTTAATTTTATCTTGTTCCTGTTAAATATTGGATGAATTTGTTTAGGTATCAAAGGATTTGGTTATTGGATGAAAATCTTAGATGAATTTGTTTAGGTATCAAAGGATTTGGTTAGGAACAAATTTGCATAAGAAAAAAGGGAAGGAGAGCCACTGGAAAATGAGCCAGACACGTAGTGGCAGTTAACCTGCTGGGTGTAGCGGTAGTTAACGACCGTTGAATCCAGCGGCAGTTAACTTTTGCCGGCTTGGTAAACGGTTGTTAACTGCCGTTGGGGGCTTTTACGTATTTTACATATGTCAATGTGAACATATGTATGTCAGAAAAGCAATTTTCTTTTTATAATATGTATTGAGTTAGACCTGTGATTATGGAGGAGTTCGGAAGATCATCTACATTGGATAAAGAGTAACTACGCAGTTGAGTTGGACACCACGACTTAACTCAAAACTGTAAAGCATTGGATTTGTGAGTTCTCTCAATTATATCTTGCTCAATCTTTACTTTTTAAAGTAATATAAAACTTCTAACTCACATCATACTTGCCAAAATAATATTACACCGACGTTCAATCAAATTACAACTTTCAACCACATTAGTATTATGTATTTGAATAATATTTAATTGAATATTTGTATCATAACCAAATGTGCATTATGCAGTAAAATCACATTTTAGTTTATCTATTTTGAATGGCCTAAAGAAATAGAACCACATCGTTAGTTTGATTAACAAATCAATTTTTAATGCAAGTTATTTGCATTGTGGTGTTTGGATTTAAACCTCTATACGATCCTCGATAAGTTTATATATGGTAGGTGATGTGATCTTAAGATATCCGTCCTTGAAAAGAATAGTCTAGTCGATAGTAATGATAAAAAGAACCTAATTAAGTTTGGTAGGAAGTGTTGTACTTTAGTAGGTAATGGCATTGGCATCTATGTATTGTTTTGATTGTATATGGAGCTCTGGTCTCTAGACGTGCGATTGACGAGAAGTTATATTCGTTGAAAATTTTAGAGAATTGTTTACAAGTATTCTTTTAGACTCTTTAGCAAATTCGACTTCCTTCATGGTGCAAAATAGACTAGAAGTAGAGGACATGAATAAGATTATTAGGTTGAAGTTTTTGTCTACTTAGTAATAATTTTGTCTACTTAGTTTGTATAATTTGTAATAAAATGCGTGGATCACAACATGGTTCATTAAGACACGAGTAATGATACATAAACAACCATAGGTGGCAATACACCATTTGACACCCACACAAAAATCTAACATGTGGTCACGTGGACTCCACAAAAGCACACTTTCTCTTTCATCTCCTCTTCTCTCTTTCTAATGTATGGGATGTACAAGAGTGTATGTGAATAAAGGGTGTCTATGTAACATTTTCCTTAAGACAAACACTTAACTTTATTTTGTTTTTATGTATACCACCCATAAATAAACCATAAACTTCAACAAACACAAAATGAGAATAAATTAACACTTTGTTGGGTTTGCATTTAACTTTATTTTGTTTTTATGTATACCCATAAACAAACTATAAACTTCAACAAACACAAAATGAGAATAAATTGACACTTGTTGGGTTTGTGAAGAAATGTGACAAGATGCAGTGTCTTTGGCGTCAGTTTGATGAAAATCAAGAGAGGAAGGAAGAATAGATTTTGGTTATCAAGATTTCAAGTTTTTGATGTTTTAAAACAAATACCACACATATGAGAAACAACGATTTTTTTGTTGTTCTTATCATGGAAACTATCGAAAAATGTATCTTTCGATGAAGAGTAAGTGGAAGATAACTTTCAAGATAATTTCCGATAAATATCAAAACGGGTATTTAAGTATTTTAGTGGCCTCGGAAAGTTAGGAACACCTAAACTACAAAATTCTCATTTTTATGTATTTTTTTTAGCCCAACCCTTGCCAAAATACAAGTCCATTTCAATAGCTCTACATAGAGGCGTAACTGGTTTTGACAAAACCGAAAATTCAAACTGAACCAAATCAAACCAAAAAAATATATGACCTTGTTTGATTCAGTTCAAAACTGAATTGAACCATTGTAAACCGAGTTATCATTTTTTGATTTTGAGATGTCGAGTTAAGATTAAGATGAGATACAAACATTTCCTCTATTTTGTGTTGGTGCAGCCACCCACGTCAATGTACTTGAGCCAAGTGCCATCTAATATTTCCATTGTGTTGTCAATTGCTTGCTGTTGCCGTGTCTGTGTTTCTTCTTCCACACTGTTACCATCCACGCTCACCATTTACTACTCTCTGTTAGTATAGTATCTTTCACCATCACAAGGAACGAATTTGCTACTTTACCAACTCCATATCTCACACTCAAACACCACCTTTCGAAATGAATCAGATGCTGCACTGCTAGTGATCTATCACTTTTGCTACTGACTACTTGTGCAGTGTGCGTGTGTTCGTGATTAGTGTGCAATTTTTTTAGATATACTAGTGTACAATTTTGAAATCTAATTATAGTAATTCCAATGATTTGAGAATATCAAAATGCTTAGTACAACAAATTGATCAGAGAAACGTAGTAACTCATGATGTTTAAACGAATAAAATAAAAAACATAATCCGTGTTGGGTCATGAGAGCTACATGGATTAATGTGTCTTGAACAACACATCTTAACATAATAGGTTGTAAGTGTTCTCACTTATATCACTTATACAATATTCAACGTTTATTTTTTCATTTAATATAATAATTCTTACTCATACTTAAAAATTAAAATACCTACAAATAGTTCTTCCACGGCAACGAGATAGATGAAATGACAAAATATTGATTTTTCTTGTCAATATACTATGATGTAGTCGATTTATGTAGAACAAAACCGATGTTTTATGGAAAAAAACCATAAACGAAGAGACATCACAATTCACACCAACACAACTAGACATTGGCAGATTCAGTATAACAGCAGGCAGAGCTGCAACGTAGGATCACCTACTCTTGTTTTTACATTCCATTCTTTTTCATGCTTTTTTTTTTCCTAATCTAATTTACTTTATATTTTAAATACAATAATATATCAAATCATCAAAAAAAAAAAATTGAAAGATCAAATATATATTTTTAGTTACCTGAAAAAATAGTTATCTTTTTTGGTTTTGTTAGAGGTACGGCCCTTATGATCATTACTCGAATCATTTTTCAAATAGCTGGAATATTTATAACCAGAGAAAAAGAACTTCAAAGATAAAATATTATTGTCAATTTTCAATAGAAAAAAAGTATGGAATAACTATTCCTATTATTTCCCTTCCAAAAAAAGTAAATTCTATCACCATCCCTATTCCATAACTACGAGAGTTGGGATGATATTTTAGTCTATGACAAATTGTTTTTCTCTCTCATTTTGGTGCTTGACAAAAAGTATCATGAGAGAGAAATATTATCTTTTAATTTATCGCCCTTGGAGCATTGAACTATAAAACTAATTTAATGAAAATAAAAAACAAGTAAAAGAATCTCCGTGAACTTAACTCAGTTAGTAGGGATATTTGCATATTATATGCAGGGGCCGATGTTCGAATCCGGACACCCCATTTCTCCACATTTAATTGTGTGAACTCTAACCATTAGGTTACTTGACCAAAAAAAAACAAGTAAAAGAAATACAAAAATAAAATAATTCAATTTGATCTCTCTTAAGCCCAAACAAAAAAATAATACATAAATATAGTCCTTGATATTTTTATAAAAGATCCAATTTAATTGCCGATTCATTTGAACAAAATGATTAATTTGTTCAATTTATGAAAATATCAAAGATTAATTTGATATTTTTTGTCAAAATTAAATTAGGCCGCAGGAAAATTGTAAGAGATTAAAATGTGTCTTCAGTCTAAATTTTAAAAACAAAGAATTGCATATCCTTCATATTTATATCTCAAACTAAATTGTGTTCTCTTCTCTAATTAGGAGATGTCAAATGGATAGATAATTTAAATTTAAATCATGTTCTCTTCTTTAATTAGGAGATGTCAAATTGATAGATAATTTGAATTTAAAATCCATATATAAAAATAAACCTATTTTAATGGATTTATTTAAACTTAAATCCCATTAATTTTTCTTAAAGTTTAATTAAAAGTTTGTAAAAATGTTTAACAAGAAAACGATTCAAAAAAAAAATTAATAACAAAAAATTAGGATGAGTGGATGGTGTTCTAGTCCAAAGCAAGGAAAACCTTCAGACGAAAAATTATTTAGTTTTTCAATAAAAATAAAATAAAATGATTTAATTAAATACGATTTAAAGACTTACTCATGTTTCAAAGTAAATAACTAAAAAATAATATTATAAACCAAGTGATTGAGCACAGACTCAAGGTTAATGAGTTCAAGTCGATGATAATTGTTTGAGAGAATTCAAGTTCAAATTTCAATTGAAATAGTATTTAATCAAATTTTACCAACATCTTAGTTAAACTCCAAATTATCATGGTCTTTTTTGTGGTGTCTGAGATTTGAATCCCGATCTTTGCATATATTATACATTGTCTCCTAAGCAAGCTCACATTATCATGATCTTTTTCCTTTCCTCTCCTTTAATTTTTCGATACAATCTAGTGTATTTTAAATATCACCAAGAGTTTATCTAAATCACGATGATTTTGTAAAACTACGTGGTGCAACTTTTAGAAAAAACAAACAATTTAATGTAACTTTTAGTAAACAAGTGGAATCATTGTATTTAGTTTTGTCTGGACAAAAATTAATTTTAAATTAATTGAATCTATAAATTGATTAGAATAATAGTGAGTTGAAAGTGAAATGATTTATGTTTAAATATAGGGCAATGTTAATCGGTGTCCTCGGAACACTGGATAAGGAACAATAAATAGGCAATAAATAAATGGATCTCACATGATTTACCTTAATTAAAATGTAAAATATGTCAACTAATTAAAATTAATAAAAGTTATATTTAATACTCTTTTAATTCTCAAAGGCACTGCTACTTCTTTCTTATATAGGCGTGTCCTTTCCGATTGTTTACACAACCATATGACTGCTATCTATTATCTCTCTACCATCATCAGTACTATATTCAATTTTGCAGGTATCATATTCAATCTTTTTTTTTTTGTGCTATTTCTTTTCTACGCTCAATTTATTGGAAGTCCCAATTTATTAAGTATTATTCAAACTTCTTTTTTTCAATTGATTTTTGTGAATTGGTTTGGATGAAAAAAATGAATAAAAAAAATCACGTTAAAATAATTCCCTCGAGTAAAATTGGCAGGGAAAAAAATTATTAAGAAATGAAGGTGGGATATAATGGGAGTGATATCCAAAATTGAAATCACAAAGGAAAAGGAAAAGAATGAGAAACACACGCCTATGACATTTAGCTATATAAAAGAAAGAAAATTTGCACTATTAAATACAACTATGTCTTATTTGAATTAGTTGACATATTTTACACTTAGGTAAATCAAGTGAGATTCATTCATTTATTGTTCCTTATCCAGTGTCCAGCACCCTTAAATATATTTATGTAAAAGCAAGTTAATAATAAAATTACGCGTTACAATCAATTTTAAAATCAAAAGTTTCAATTTTTAACTTTAAATAGAATCAATTCGGCAAACTCGAGAGCAACCAATCATGTCTCAATCAATTCTAGACATCCGAAATCAATAATCAATTTTAGCTCCCATGTGAAATCAAAATACACTGCTAATGTAGATGATCAAAATTCAAAAAGCTAAGGCCTCTCTTTTATGCCAAGTTTCTTTATATTTTTGAATTGTTGTTAAAATATACAAAAGCACAAGAAGCATGGACAACCATCGCTCTCACATACCAAACCGATTCATATTACGTGACCAAATTTATTGCTTTGTCGCGTTGATTGTTTCTTGGTATTGTTCAAAAGTAGCAAAAAGTACATACTCTTGTATTATTGTCATTATGCTTTTTCAAACTTGGTTTATTGAATGACAAAGAAAGAACATGAACCAAAGAAACACCCAACTCTTTCTTGTGCTTTTCTCTTCTTTTTATGCTCGATGCTTTACTCACTGCAAAAGTGAGAACACCCATTTGAATGCACACAACAGAGAAAGCTAGAAACTGACAGAACGAGGGGTCCTCTGTAGGAACTTTTCTTTCTTGCTCACCAGGCAAATCATCTCTTTTTGATCTCTCTCCAATTCAATGCAACCAAAGATGTAAAATTCATTCATTCATGATTTCATTCAATTCAATTCCATTATCCATCTTTGACTGTATGTACAGTTATTTGCCCCCACCACCATGGTCAAATTTGAATCCCTCCAACTCCACATGCATTCACATTTTTCTATTCCCTATACTATACCCTTCTCCAAAACCATTACAAAAAGTAATAAAAAAATATCTCATCACATGCCTTATGATACATAGCATGTACAAGTACAACAACTATTGTTGACAATCTTTCCCTCTAAATGAAAACAAAAAAGCATCCTTGCCATGTCCCCCACCTCATTCCATTTCCAAAGGCTATGAGAAAAATTTAGCCACCAATAATAATAAGCAAGGCTTCCTTTCCAAACTTGGAATTAAATGTTAACAGCAACATTTTTTGTTTGAGCTTTTTTAAATCAACAATGTCTGCAGCACCAGCTCATATATTCTGATGCTAGTTAAGGTGTCCCCATGCCAAAGTTGGTCCAGGCTCAATTCTCATATTGTCTCTCTCTCTCTCTCCAACCATGTTATTTGTCCTCCACAAAGATTCTGTGTATGAAATCCCTAAACCTTTTGGAATATAGCTTGGGATCAACGGCTGAGATGGATGTGGGGTCCACTTGTAGTGACTTGTATGCATGCTCTAGCTTTTTGCTAATATCATAATCTTGGAGAATGTCAATGATGCCAAAATAAAGGATTACATCAGAGATCTCACCACTACTCTCTGAAGGGGTAGTAGATTTGCTACTTCCAGTTTGCTGCTGATCCAATCCAGCTTTACACACTCTCTCCGCTCTTGCTGGCATGTTAATTCCCAGCCGGATTAGAGGTCCCCTGGTATATCAAGATTCATAATTCAAATCAAATATTAAATATATGCATAGTTAGGATGTAAACTCACATAAGAAAGAGAGCCCAAGAGAAACGGATTACTAAAACTTATGACTTAAAATACAGTTTAGAATTTAGCATTTTTAACAAAGAAAGACTAATGTATATCAGAAAAATGTCAATATTTATATGTAACTGGCACACAAATGTATTTCCTAAACCTCAAGTCCTACCAACCACCATTGCTCTATCAATATCATTGTCAACTAACAAATAGCTTTACAGAGAAGGTTCTGCTCAAACGACCACTCCAGTATTTGTTGTCAAAAAACTTACTATAACATTGGCCATGACAAATCAAGTCATTGTGGTCCATCTCAACAAACAGGAGCATGTGTCACTTCTAAATCACAGATAGAGAGGACTGGAGAATGCTAATTCATCTGCCATTGCTTTATTTCTACATGACTAGTAGTGGTTCATATCCCTCTTTGCTACTTGCATGCGCATGGGCCAATATTGCTAGTTTAGGGTGGAAGCATTTTGCTTCTATTTATATTATGGCGGGTCCAGATAGACGAAAGCTCAAGAACATGGCACATGCATAAAAGTAAAAGAAATGACCCGGTGGATGAAAGCAGAAGAGACAAACTGCTATATCCTAAATGAATAATCTTTTCATAAAATGTAGCAACAAAAAATGGTCCATGTCCCATGAGTCCACATTCCCATAAGTGACTTTGATTTCTTGAACAAATCAACAAATGATGGGTTGGAATTCACATAACAGCTTAAGCTAATAGTAGAACCGCACCAGCATTTCTAAATCCTCAAACCTTATCTCTTTGGGACTAAATATAGAAAATTCAAGGAAGACAATCTTAGCAGTTAATTTTTATAATTTCATAAGGATTTATTCATCATGTTGAAACAACAAAAACAATCAGATACGGCGATAATGTGAAGAGCGCATACCGGCCTATGGGTATCCATCTCATGTCCTGCGTGTCATCATTTTGCATGTCTCTCTTGCCTGCAAAAACCATAATCCCACAATCTTTTAACCCTTTGATCCAACAAATTCACATGAAAGGAAACATGGAACTAGGAGGAAGCAAGAAGACACATACCTGAAATTAATTCATTAGGTGAACTTTTCATTTCATCCGATGAGTAATCATCACGAAAATGAAGGCCAATGAGAAAACTGTAGTCCATTATTCCCTCTGCTTCCAGGAACTCACAGTCTCTATCAAGTTGCCTGAGCAAAAATCATTACAAAAGACCAACTCTAAGAACATCATAAAAATGCTAAAAGTGAAAGAAACTTTCCACAAGGACGTAAATTCTGTACCATTTTAGCTCTTGAAACCAAGACTGCTCCAGGCGAAAGGCAAAACTAAGATCAAGGTCTTTAAGAGTAGTAGTCTCATCAATCTCCTTACGGAGTTTATCGGTTGTCCGACCATGAGAAGAACCTTTGAGGTCAAATCGCTTATGAATTCGATACTCCGAACAAAACACATTGCCCATTACAATAAACCGAGTCTGTTTTTCCACAGCAATACAAGTATTCGTTGTATTATTACAAACATTCATATAGTACATCAGTTCAGTGCAAAATTTTAAATTAGGTAGTCCATACCTTTTGGCCTCCAATAGGTTTGACACAATGAACTCCCAGGAATTTCGTAACCAACGAGTTCTTGTACTGAGAAACATGTTGATAGTAACTGGGAAGCATCCTGATGAGCACCTGACATGGCCACCAACTAATCATTGAAAAACAGAGGAAAAAAGCATGGTGACCAAAAGCAGTAATTGAAATTTCACCTTGCTCAATATAGGTTTTATACTTTTTTCAAGTCTAGTAATTAATTAAGGCTAGGAACTAACAACTAACCTTGACTTCAGACTTCTTCAAGGTTTTGATAACAAATCGGTCATCTTGAGTAAGGTAAAAGAAGCTTCCACTTTTTCCAGGAGAAGACATTTCCCTCAATGTATCATTGCCACAAATAGCAAGCATGTAATCCGCAGGATCAATCGCAAATAATTCCCTCAGATGCCTAAATACCCAACAAAGAAACAAACAACCACCCACCAAAACACAAACATCATTAATACACACACAACATCAATTAAACAATCAACATAAGAAAATTGATGCAGAAAATATTTCCACCTGAACACCACAGGACAGTAGTCTTTCCATCTAAAATCCACCGATTGATGGGGAGGCGTAAACTTGGAACCTTCCGGTGGAAACCTTGTCCAGAATTTCTCCTTTGGATCAAAATCTCCCGACCTAAGCTCTCGTGGCACCGAAGCATGCTTCCCAACACAGTATCTAAAACAAAAACAAAATCACAATTGAAGACACAAAACAATGTAGATAACACAAAAAAATAAACCAAATCCTAGTCCAAAACTAACAATGTAGATAACACAAAACAACACACCTAATACCCAATTGAAGATTAAGAATCAAATCATAATTCTTATGTCCCTTACAAACGGTATAGCCTGGTTTCTTAACATCCCCATCAATTGAATAACAAGGACTCTTCTGTGAGTGTACATATCCTACATCACCACCACCAACACCACCATTGTCTGATTCACTTCCATCTCTATAAAACATACAAGCTTCCACATTATCAACAATATCACAAGTAATATCACCAGCTTCCCCATCAAGCTCCCAAATACAAATCCTAGGAAAAACCACACTCTTAGAACCATCATCCACACTCATAGAAACCCTCTTCTTCTCATCATTCCCCCAATTCCCGGACGAAACAGTCCCATCGCGCCACGTAAAAACACCTTTCCCTTTCGGCACACCATTCTCCCAACACCCTAAATAACGATTCCCATTCTTCCAAATCAAAACACCATTACCACATATAGCACCACATTTCCACTCACCAACATACTCATTCCCATTCCTCCACATATACCTACCTTCCCCATCTTGCAAATTGCACCGCCACCAACCCTCATACACATCACCATTAGCATAACATTTCTCACCAAACCCATGTTTCCGATCAGAAACCCAAGAACCTTTATAAGTATCACCTTCCACACCAACAAAAGTTCCAGAACCTTCCATAGCCCCTGAAATAAAATCACCTTCATAAGTTGCTCCTGATGGCCATGAGAATTTCCCTTTCCCCCATGCTTTACCTTTCTTCCATTCTCCTTCGTACATGCATCCATCGTTCCATACGTATTTTCCTTTGCCGTGTGGTGTGTTTCCTGATAAGCTACCGCTGTATACGTCGCCGTTTGGGAGGTGTTTTTCTACAGGCGTCGGTGACACGCGCCGTGTTCGCGGTGGTCGACGACATGGTGATGATGATACTATTACTACTTCCATTTCTTCGTTTTTCTTTGCATTTGTGTTTTGTTGTTGTTGTTGTAGCTCTGAAATAGTTAATAATGTTTCTTGCATATTTAGCTAAAAAATATAGTATAATCCTAAGATGTACTAAATGATAACATTGCTGCTAAAGTTTGAAGGAGTAGAGGATGTTCAGTTCTTTACTTTAATTTAATTTAATTTATGGGTATGGTTGGTTTTTGGAGATGAGTCTGAATTTGTATTAAGAGACATTTTTGGGTGGTGGTGTAGTACTAATTCCACGTGAATTTTTGTACTAGCTATAGGTAGTGGAAGTGGTTGTGTAATGGAATGGAATGGATTCATTGGGATCTATGCGAGTGTGTGTGCTTTATTCACCTACAATTCCTTTCCTATGGTTTTTGTTTACTTTTATTATGACAACACCTACCTAATATTTTATTTTTCTTTTCTTTTCTTTTCTTTTTCTAGGTGCAACAAGGTTGCAGGCATTTTCTGTTTTGCTATGCAAGTCAAACCGCCAAAAACCCCACAATTCTGATTTTATGTTTGAATTGTCAATTGTCAAGCTTGTTATTGTTATTAGTGTTGTTGATAGTTGGCATCACGTATAATCATGGATGTGTGATGGGATTTTCTATGGTGCTCTATCAATTTTTAATTTTCAGTTTTTCACTATCACGAAAAAGTCATGATCATCATCATCATACAAATAAATTTGAAACTATGTTAATGTTTCGTGCCTTGGCGCAAATAAAAATGAAATGTTTAAGGGACACTTATGTACAAAAAAAATATGATTAATTCAATTGAATAAATGGTAAATTTAGATTAACTTAAAATTCATGGTTAATAATATAGTTGAATTAATTCCAATTTTGATCCTGAATTAAATTAATCATAAAAAAGGATATTCACTTATCATTATTGTTTGCAAATTGTAACACATACAAATGTGGGAAATGTGATTCATTTTTAGTATGAGTAGGAGCTAAAAACACAAAATCTGTTGTTGACACATATCATAAGGCTGAAACACGCATGTAAAATACGAAAATGCCTCTCAATAGTTAACTGTTGAGGAATTCAAAAACTGGTTGCAGTTAACTGTGAAGTTTTTCTCAGTAGTTAACTGCAGCTGTTTCCATCTGCAGTTAACTCCCGAGGAAATCAATTATGTAGACAGTGGGTTTTGCATAACTCAACCTAGCCATTTTTCGGCCAGTTTTTTTACCAATAATTCATCAAGAGCATTTCTAGAGGCAATATTAGTCGTACAACATTTGTACTGAGTCATAAACACAAACACTTGTCCATAATTAAAACAAACCGACATTTGGTTCAAAGTACACAAAAGTTTAAATTCATCAAAACGTTACATAGTGTCCATAATTAAATAACACATGACATGTCATTAAATTAAACAACACATTCAACGCGATTGCATATGGAACGAACATACATATATAATATATTATTTTCCACCATATTCTGAAACATAAATCCGACGTCGCTATCGTCGCGAATAAGCCAAGACATATAGCTTGCTGTTTTCCATGTGTATTCATCTCTATCTTCTCCTAGGTCTATGCATGGCATCTGGCCAAATAAGTGGCGTGTATATTGATTTTCACCAAGATGCTCAAAATATATGTTAAGTTGTGTCTTCAAATCATCAAGAGAGTCGGTCGGCGTTATCGTAATCTTAATTGTCTTTTTAAAAGCAGAGTACCTAACACGACCTTCAATTTTTGCAACCTCATACATGTTTCACTTTACAAAAGCTTTATGAAAAAAAATCATATATTAGGATGTAATTAAACGAAATGTAATAATCAATAAAATGTATATAAAATGCATAAACATAAATGCGTAAACATTAACAAAAAAGAAATAAGTATGCACTATTTTCACCACATAAAAGTCATATTATCATAAATTTATATAAATTACATAATGTTACTTATATATTGGCCACAAAAAATTGGCGTTACAATTTCGACCCCAAAATACACGTCGATGCAATTTCTACAAAAAAAGGACTAACACCGACAAAAAAATCACTCATTAAAGACCAAGTGATTAGGGAAGATCAAGTGAAATAGAATCTTCATCATCTTCCGTAATAACTTCAAATTGTTGTTTTGGTTTTTCGGGAGTGTCCAACAAAATAGGTGTCGCTTTGTTCGACTCTTTTTGTGGTTGCGGCGGTTTGTTTACACTTTCAATAATCATGAGCTTTTGGAACAACTAATGTTGATCCAAATACTCATCTTCCCAAGTCACCGCATCTTCATTCTTGTGATTGTGCCACTCCGTAGATGATGGAGGTAGTGGACAACCATCCTACAAAAA
>Ga0315915_1006871_pt1 | contig 13773 bp, 8 predicted proteins | sample MpolbnodulesMG_FD_207738 | JGI IMG/M metagenome (GOLD analysis project Ga0315915, IMG submission 207738) | Medicago polymorpha root nodule microbial communities from Los Angeles, California, United States - branched nodules | ecosystem: Host-associated > Plants > Roots > Nodule | place: USA... | reverse complement strand
TTCCCAGGTGTGTCTAGTAACTTCTATATATATATAAATATTATTATTACTTATTTATTTCTTTTCTTTTCTTTTCCCTGTTAAATGAAACGGTGTGTTTCACAAACTCCACTAGTTATCTTAGCAAGCAATCCTTTGGATTCCAACACCACTCATAAAATAAACATGAGGGAATCTCGACTCTATGTCAACACCATATCTACGACATCACCTTAATCTCCTCCACCATCTTGATCGCCCCTTTTGCATCATTATTAAAAATTAAATTGTTTCTCGGTTTCCAAATCACCCATACCGTCGCATGCCAAATTAAACGCCACCCATTCCTAACTATCTTGTTCCTTGCCTCCTCATTCCAAATAACCCAATGCTCTAATATTTACTGTGGTGTAACTAACACAAAACCGAGCCACCTCATAATAATTACCCAAATAGCCCTCACCACATGACAATGCAGAAACAGATTGGTTGTGGTCTCCTCAGTCCCATCGCAAAACACACAAACTGTAGGATTATCTGTTGGAATTATATTACGCTTTGCTAGATTACTTCTTGTCGGAATCCGGTCGAGAAGCAACTTCCAAGAAAAAGCCACCACTTTCAAAGGGGCCATGTTTTTCCACATCGATTGAAACACACCATTCTCTAGAACACTCAAATTCCTTTCTAGAACAAACGTTCTTTCCAGTGACTTATAAGCAGACTTAACTGTAAAAAGGCCCCCCCCTCCTCTGCTCTCCATTCCCACCTATCTTTGCCAAGAGCCGACTAACACTTGTTCAGCACCGGTATCAATGAATTCAGTGCCTCTCCCTCCCAAACAAGCCACTCCCTACGCCAATTAAAGTTTAGGACCCACCCCCCTTCCTCCTAATACCACATATCCTTTACCTTGGCTTCTTTTTGGTTTGACACCAAAATCAGCCATGGAAACTGATCACAAAGAGGCATTTCCCCCACCCAACAATCTTTCGAAAATCTTGTGAACGCTCCATTCCCCACTCATCTGACCAACTCCGGCATGAACCAGTTTGAACCATCCACTTCTTGAATTTGCACCACATCCTTCCACCATCTTGACCCGATCTAGGCCAAATCTCCCCTCCTAAATCCGCCACACCGCTAATAATGTTTTTGTATTTCGCAATAAGCACCTTTTTCCAGAAAGCGTTCTTGCAAGCAAACAATCTCCACCTCCATTTAGCTAAAAGACTGACATTCACCATTGGGATATCCCTCACCCCTAAACCTCCATTTTCTTTTGGTTGACAAACCGTATTCCACTTCACCCAACACACTTTTCTTCCTCCCATGACTCCTCCGCAGAGGAACTCTTTGAATTTTCACAATCATCTTCCTTATTTATAAAAAATACTACAAGACTTTTATTCATTCTTAACACACACAAACTTTTTAGGGTACAACCTTAACACACTAACAAGTTCTTCTCTCTCTATTTTTTTTTAATGAACTAACATTCTTCTTAACACACGATATATAATTGATTGAAATTTAAATGAGTCTCACTAAATTATGTATGCTCCAAATAAATTTAGAGAGACTAATTTGAATTTCAATCATTTAGAAAGTCTATGTAGGAAAGTTTTACATACAAAAACGCCACATTGTCATTTATCAATTTTATAATATTATATTTATCTAATAAATACAACATGAATCAAATTCTAAAACCCCACACTCAAACAATTCTTCATCAATCAGCAATAAATAAACCAGCATACCTCTTGCTCTCAATTTATTTTCTTCTTCTTTCACCTATTTTTTTTATTGGGCTTTGTGAACTTGACCTTGCAGAGATTCGAAGTGGATATTATGGCAGTTGTTGGATGAAACATGGGTTTTTTTTTTCTTTCTTCCTTTCAAGAGCACAGTAACTAGAAATTCATCTCTTAAACGTGAATAAATAAGGTGTCCTAATTTTAAACTCCGACCCCTACATTTTACAATGTATTGTCTCTGTCAATTAAGGATTGACACATGTTTCTATTGTAGTGTGCAAAAGAAATAATGTGTCATTGTGAATATGGTGGGTGAGTAGTAGTTATTTTTTTAAAATATAAAATATAATGTTTCATTTTGATTTGTGAAATAATATTTAGCTATGATGTAACTAACTTGTTTATATTATCTGAACCACGTCATTACCAAATAAATTGAGTTTAACCACAACAATCCCAACGTATGACATTTTAAAATAGTTTGACAGAAGACTATAGAATTTGTCCCATCTAAAAATTGAGTGTTGTAGGCCCATGCATGCGTAACTTATAATATAAGCATGCCACCATATACGACAGAAGTCGTGAATCCACATTATAAATTGGATATTATTTTCCCACTATATATTGATAATGCCTTCCTCATTGTTACAATCATCCCTTTGATTCTTTCCCAGCAAAAGATGAAGGGTGCAGTCGGGATAGATCTGGTCCTCTAATCAGACAGTTCAAATTTAAAATATTTATTCCTATTATTTAAACAGCTTTGAATTTAAACTATCTAATCTTGATCAGACTATATGGCCAGATTTCTCATGATTGCATGCAATTAACATCTGAGTATATAAGTTTTTTTTTTTTTAAAAAAAATTTTGTTCTGCCTCCAACCCTTTTTATAAGAACACTTGACAAAAATCACTGGTATTAGAAAAATTGTTAAGTGATACATTTTTGTGAAATATGTGTGACTATTACAGAAATATATCCTCTCGATTGAAAAACAAAATTGAGAGAATAATATGGAGATGATAACTATTGATCTCCACATTATTAATAGTCAAGATTAATGGTGAAGATCTCAATATTATTTCCTCAATTTTTTTTCAATCGAGAGAATTTCCACTCCAGACTATTAATAAATTATTCAATATATATATATATTTAATGTTACTTTTCATATCTCAAGATTAATTGATAATATTAATAAATGGTATATTTGAAAGAAAAAAAAGTAATAGATACATATAATTATTTTAGATGGATTTATGATTTTGAATTGAGGGTGAAGTCAATATTTTAAAAAGATGATTTCTAACCACTTGAAGAAAAATTTCAATTTAACTAAAGGACATGCCCTTTACTTAGTGCCTCTTTGGTTTAGTTTTTGCAATCCATGGACGCACGTTTTCAGGCCGATTTATCAATTTTGTAATATGTTGGTTCTCATTTCTAAAATTGATTCAGCCTCCCAAGATTAATTCCATCAGAAGCTCTAAATCCTAACTTCTACCATGAATTCCAAAATCAATTCTTGTTTACTGTAGATTGACAGTTAAAAAACTCATTTATATCCTTCTTTACTCTCAAATCTATCTCGTTTTCTTCCTTATTCCCTCTTGGACAACTCATTTCAATTTCTATTTTGTATCTTAACATTTCATAATTTGCTCTACATCATCTTTTTTTTTTTTTTTTTGTCTTCAAGCAGCTTCCAAGAAATTTGTTTATTTTCTTTTTGTTTGTTTTGACGTCAAGCTTCCAGCAACCATGAGATTAGGCTATGCGTTTTGTTCCTTCCCTTCGTTTTGTTCTTTTTGTTATTATTATGGTTTTGTCAAAACAAAAAAAACTATTATTATGGATGTATTAGCTAAAAAAAATTATTATTATGGATGTATCCTAAATAATTATCTAATACGAAAAAAAATATAAACAAAATTGAAAAACTCATTTTGGTAATTATCCATCTAAAAATAATTTTGATTCAATCTATCCAAATAACATCAGCTCAAATTGATCACTTTTAAATAAGTGTATTCAAACATAAATCAATTCATATTCAACTCACTTTTTACTAAAATCAATTCTCTCAATTTTCGTCGCCGCCAACCCAAATACACATTCAGAAGAATACATAAATCGAGTTTACGGAATTTATATAAACTTAGTTTACGTATTCTTAATTCTTAATACACAATCAGGATTTGTGTAAGCTACGTAGGCTCAATTTATGTACAAACAAAAGTAAACCCAGTTTATTTAGACTACGTAAATCTCAATTTTCGTAGGCTATGTAAACTCGATTTTTTATAGGTAAGGTAAACCGAGTCTATGTGGCCAATGTAAACTTAATTTCATACAAAGAAACATAAACTCAGTTTGTGCATGCTATGTAAAGTCAGTTTGTGATGTCGTCATGCAAAGGAGAGAAAAGATTAAAAACAATTTTTTTTACATGAAAGTTACCAATTGTCTGTCAACCTTCTCTTTCAGCTATCATGACTGGTGGAGACATCCTCTACTTTGTATGGAAGTTTTACTGTAATTTTGCTGTTTTCTTCTGTTTCTTTTAGTCTGTTTTTGCGACACTAGCATTTTGACATTGTACAAACTTTGAGTGGTTCTCTTTTGCACGCCTTGTGCGAGATGAATCACTCCTATTGTTATTAATTCCATTTTGTGTTGTTAAAAAAAAAGGATAATATACTATACTTATAAAAATGGAAATATATATTAAAATATATGTATGCGGTTCGGTTTTCAAAAATCAATCCAAAATTCGATCCAATCCGAGCGGTTTTCGTAAAATGACATCCAAACACATCCACTATTATTCGGTTTTGTGCGGTTTTCAATTTTTTTAGATCGGTTTGCTGTTTTAATTTAGTTCGGTTTGGATTTGAACACCCTAAAAAAGAGTATATATTTTAGAATCTTTAACAAGGCCCTAAGACCATCTCCATTGGGAGGGTCTTAACTAATTAAGACCTGGTACCTATTAGGTACCCCCAATGAGGAGAATCTTTGTTAGGGTCTTACTTAAGACCCATACTTTTAAGCCGAACTCGCACTCTTTTAATATTAAAAAATTGAAATATAATGATATAAAGTTATTGATAGTTGATTAATGGGTCTCATTTGAGAACTTTGTGTGAGATCTGAGTTGGAGTGATTGAGTATTTATTAAGTATTATTATTAAAAAATTATAAATGAGTGATGTGTACACGTGAGACCCATTTAAGAACCAAAAAATGAGTGTCTCCATTGTGGATGTTTTAAGAACACTCGTTACCAAGACTCTTAGAATAATAATAATAATAAAATAGTTTAAATTTAGATTAAATTTAAAAGAAAAAAAAAAATGCAGTTTATCGGTATAGGCGCGAGGTCTTAATTATCCTTTTATTTGTTGTTTGTGGCTACTACTGGCTGCAAGTGCAATAATTTTACTTTATGAGATAAGATGATTTTGACTTGTAATAGTAACAGTGATACACCCACGTGCTCACAAAAAGCAGGCAATGCTTACTATTCAAACAGCTTCATCATTTCACTTGAATTTTTCTTGTGCAACTTCAGATGCACTTATCACTTTGAATAGTTTTCATCACCATCCAATCAATCCATGTTTTCCTCAAAAATCCACCACGAATCTGAGTCTACATCTAATACTGATCCAAATAAGAGGAGGTACAACTACAGTGTGTTCTTGAGTTTCTGCGCTCAAGACAAGGATTATTTTTTTTGGCGTCTCGAGACTGTTCTTCGTTCAAAAGCTGGAACCGCTGTTTTCGGGGCTAAGGAGAGGTTGCAAGATGAAGAACGTCTAGAGTCAGCACTCAATGCAATAATTGGAGACTGCAAAATTGCTATAGTCGTATTTTCAAGTAATTATAACAAATCAATATCGTGTGTTCAAGAATTGGAGAAAATAACTGAATGTTGTCGAACCTCAGACTTGGCTGTTCTTCCTGTGTTCTACGATGGTGTCTATCCCTTGCATGAAAGAGTAGAGGGAGGTATGTTTGATGGAAACGCTTTTCATGATTTTATCGATAGAATCGGTGACGAGAAAGACAAGTTTTTGAGTTGGGTAGTAGGGGTCACTAAAGCTACAGAATATTTTGGGCCAAGTGATCTCATTTACAGGTAGTTTTAAGGCTTAATTGCACTTTTGGCCTCCTATCTTTTCAAAAGCTGCAATTTTGGCCCCATAACTAATTAAAATACAAAACAGCTCTCTATGTATTGGATCTTTGGCAGTTTTGGCCCACATCCCTTAAGTGAGGTGCCACGTGTAATTAGTTAGGGGGTGTCACGTCAGCGAAGACTAAGTCAAAAGTGGCATTGGTGGCCAAAACTGCCAAAGATTCAATACATAAGAGGCTGTTTTGTATTTTAATTAGTTATGGGGCCAAAATCGCAACTTTTGGAAAGATAGGGGGCCAAAAGTGCAATTAAGCCTAGTTTTAAAGTTGGCTTTTATATGTGTTTAGTCCTTGTAAATAGAGGTCATTTAAAATTTGGTCCTTGAATTTGTTAATCCTTGTTTTTTGCCACTGCAAATTTTAATCATTTAAAATTTTGTTCCTCTCCCCAGTTAATCACTGTCACATCAGTCATCTACTTACGTGGCAGTGCTGACACATCAAAAGTTTACGTGAACGGACCAAAATGCCCCTAAGGTTCTCACACATACGCGTAATGACCGTTTTACGCCTAAGTTCATCTGCTCCCTTTACATCATCTTCAAAACCCAGCCCAACAACCACCACCATCATCAACAACCACCGCATTCCTCCTTCTCTCCACCAAACCCACCACACCACCAACAACAACAACTTCCTTCAAATTTTATAGTTTAAATATAACAGTCATCAAATTTGAAGGAACTAAGAGTTCGTGTGATTATCGAAGAAGAAGAGAAAATTGCATCTCATGGACGAACCATGAGAAGAACAACAAAATCCTAATTTAATTCTAAATATGAATTTTGATCCAAATCCAAATCCAAATCTAAAAATCTAAATCCAAATATGCTTTTATTGCTCTTCTGTTCTTAAATCCAAAACGCTTCAGAGATCTACAGAATTAGGATGCAGTTTGTGCATGAATTACAATGAACTGACCTCATCTTTAGCAGCACAATGATACTTAAAAGCAAGTTTAAGAAAATGAAATCTCAGTTGTGAAAAAAAACAAAGAGAAGTATTGGCGCATCCAAGATTTGAAAACGAGAAAGAATCTCAACTGAATTGTTCACCATCACATCGTTTCTCACACGAACCACCACCACGACGTCCACCCGATAGCCACCGCGCCGGCCCCGTCGTCACCCCCGCCGTCTTCGTCCTCCCAAGACAGATCTGAAACACCTACCTTTCATGTTTTTCTGGTTCGTAGTTGAGGAGGCATGTTAATTTTTAAGGTTGTTGTGTTTGATGCTCAGCAAGAGTGTTTCATGGAGGTTGCTTCTGGAAGATTACAATCTGGGATTTGGAGAAGGAACAAGAAGAAGAATAAAGGGCAAAATGGTAATTTTACATGTGTCTGACCTCATTAAGGGCAAAAAAAGTCATTTCAAGCTATATTGGTGATGTGATAGTAATTAAATGGGATGAATGACAAAGTTTTAAATGATTAAAGTTTGCAGTGGCAAAAAACAAGAATTAACAAATTCAGGAACCAAATTTTAAATGACTTCTATTTGTAGGAACTAAACACATATAAAAGCCTTTAAAGTTAAATACTTGCTTGATTTCAAATGATAGTACTCCATATCTTTATGGCCTTTCTATATATTTCTTAGGTTTGACAACTCATTTCCTAACATTTTATGGGTCTTAAGTTTAGGTAAATAATGAGAAAATGACCCCTTACATAATACATCATTTTTTTAAAAAAAAAAGATGAACGAGACATGCATTAACTATGCTGATTCATATCTCATTTATGTTGACACTCCAAATCACCATAACACGATGTTTTGAAATCACAACTATGTTGGCACCTTAAGTCACCATCCTATATATTATTAATAAAAAAGACAAAACAAAAAATTGGTGGGATTGCATGATCTTGAATGTGTTTCGAATCATGTTTTATGATCCTAAATGCGCCTCATATGATCTTGCATTATCAAATAAATTTCTGCAATCATTTCAGTCAATTCAAGAAAATTCAAAAATTGTATCATTATTATCCTGATATAATTTTTCTTTGGATCCTATAAAGGCAAGATTATCCATAGCAAGACCTTTCACAACTGAAAATAATCTATATAAAGCCTGTCTCCAACTCTTTCTTTTTCATAATTTCTTCTTGCAAGTGTTTATCAATTGTTTTATTTCATCCAATCTAATTCTCAGTTCGTTCCAAGTATTCATATTAGTCATATGTTCGACACTACTTTCATATTATTTATGCTTGCAATCACTTAAGTTGCCCTCACCTGCTAGCAAACTCAAGTTACTAGAAGTAGAAGATTTAAACAATTCACCACAAAAACAATAAACTTTGTCAACATATTTGTAATAAACTAACCATTTATCAATCACTACCATTGCTTAATTTTATTGAAAATTCACTTGTGAAAAATGCCTATGATATTTATCATCGGAAAAATTAAGATTCATTTCTCTAGTATACCCTCTTTTAAGTAGAATATCCTTTGATTTGTTATCAAGATTCTCCCAATTCTTTGGATTATAAATATCAAAATGAGGAATTTCTTGTTCATAATAATCATCACCAATATTTTTGATATTAGGTGCCTTTGGCAATCTATTAGCAACAAACCTATCAGGGACCCCATTTTTTTTATAGAGACATGTGTCTATAGAAAGACTTTTTTTATAGGATATATATAACAAATCGCACCAAGAGGGCCTAAACACTAACACACTTCAAACCGCCCTTAACCCTTTTTTTTTACAACTCATTTGTCAATGTTTGGGCCATTTTGGTACAATTTACTATATACCCCCATATAAAACGAGGCTTGTTATAGATGTTCGAGACTTGAGATTGTAATTTTCACATTTCCTTTGACCTGTGCACGTTTTGGAGAATTGTTATAGTAATCATCTCTTGTTCATATCTTTTACAGGTACGAACATGAATGTATTCCGGATTATATTAAGGATATAGGTGAACATGTTAGTCGTGTGCTAAAAAAGAGAGACTCATTCAGTGCTTTCTATACAGAGAGCGTAAATTCTGGGGCACAAGATGTTATTCAACTATTGAAACAGTCAAAATCTCCTCTCATACTAGGGATATGGGGGATGCCTGGGATTGGTAAATCAAGCATTGTCCATGCCATTTATAATCAAATTGGTCCCTATTTTGAGCACATGTCGTTCCTTGAAAATGTTGAGGGATTATGGAAAGATAAATGTCAAGTTTATTTACAAGAGGAACTTATTTTTCAAATTGACGAACAATTTGAAGAAAATATACCTACAATCGAAACAAGAAGAGTGATTTTAAAAGAAAAACTTCGACATAAAAGGGTACTTCTTATACTTGACAATGTTGATAAATTGGATCAGCTAAAGGCTTTGTGTGGAAATCGGGAGTGGTTTGGTCCAGGAAGCAAAATAATCATCACAACAAGAGATAGACATCTACTCAAGGAGCATGGAGTTGACTATATGTACGGAGTGAAAGAACTGGACGAAAGTGAATCGCTTGAGCTTTTTAATTTGGGTGCATTCAGGCAAGCAACTTCTCATGAAGGTTTTGCTGAACTTTCCAGACAAGTAGTTACTTATTCTGGGGGATTGCCTCTTGCTCTTAAAGTTCTTGGCAGCAATTTGCATTCGAAAAGAGTAGATTTCTGGGAGTCTGAGTTGCATTTGCTCAAAATGTTTCCTCTGCAAGAAGTACAAAGAGTTCTAGAAGATAGTTTTAATGATTTGAGTGATGAAGAGAGACGGATATTTCTTGATATAGCACTTTTTTTTATCGGGATGAACCAAAATGATGTACTCGAAACATTAAATAGGTCAACACAATGCACAGCTCTTCAAATTAGTCTCCTTGAAGACAAGAGCCTTGTAACCATTGATGAGAATGACAATCTTCAAATGCATGTTTTGCTACAATCCATGGCAAGAGATGTTATTAGGCAGAAATCAAGTAATAAGACTGATCAGGTGAGTGTTAAAGAGTGTGTGTGTGTGTGTGTGTGTTTATCTATGATTTTTAGGCTATCTCTATTTGAGGTATCATCAATGTATGGTTTTTTGGTTCCAAAATATATAACGAAAAAGGAAGCAAAGTAAACATTAATGAAATTAGTTCGCTAACATTTAGTTTCTTAATCATCAAAAGAACATCGAAAGTTTATTGGTATGATTGTAAATTGAAAAAAAATTAGTGATACAATAAATTGTGGGTAACCTCATAGTTGATGCTTTTTTTTCTTTCTTTTCTTTGATGTTTCAGCCAAAGGTGTACGATGTGTTCTTGAGTTTCAGAGGGGAAGATAGTCGTGCAAAGTTCATGTCACATCTCTGTTCCTCTCTTCAAAATGAAGGGATTCATTCTTTCAAAGACGATAACGAGATTCAACGAGGAGATCAAATCTCAATCTCACTCTTGAGAGCAATTGGACAGTCTAGAGTTTCTATCATTGTTTTGTCTACAAATTATGCCAATTCAAGATGGTGTATGCTAGAGTTGGAGAAGATAATGGAAATTGTAAGAACCAAGCGTCTCATTGTTGTGCCAGTGTTCTATGAGGTAGATCCCTCAGAAGTACGTCATCAGAAAGGTAGATTTGGAAAAGCTTTTAAAAAGCTGATATCGAAAATCTCAGTGGATGAATCCACAAAGGGTAATTGGAGAAGAGATCTCTTCGATATTGGTGGCATAGCTGGGTTTGTACTCTTAGGTTCCAGGTTACTTTTGTTCTCTCTTAGACTATTGTTTGTGATTCTTAGGCCTTGGTGGGGTAATAATATTTGTGTCCATTTTAAAATTCACTCTTTTAAAGAGTCCCAACTTAAAAATTTCAAGATACTTGCATATAATTCTCTTTCCTCTTTTGATAAAAGCATGTGTTGAATGATGCTTATATACATATAATTGATTATGCACCTTATTATTGTTTCATATTTTATAGGAATGAAAGTGATGATATCAAGAACATTGTTGAACGTGTCACGCATTTGCTTGAAAGGAAAAAGTTATTTGTTTCTGAACATCCAGTGGGCTTAGAATCTCGTGTGGAAGCTGCGATTAAGCTATTAAACATCAAAAAATCAGATGTTTTACTTCTTGGGATATGGGGAATGGGGGGTACAGGTAAAACAACCATTGCCAAAGCCATTTACAATCAAATTGGCAGAAATTTTGAGGGAATGAGCTTCCTTCTGGGTGTAAGGGAATTTTGGGAGACACATACTAATCTAGTTTCACTACAGCAACAGGTAATTTGTGATGTTTACAAAACAACAACATTCAAGATACATGACATCGAATCAGGGAAAGTTATATTGAAGCAAAGACTTGCTCAGAAAAGGGTGCTTTTTGTGCTTGATGATGTGAATGAATTGGATCAACTAAAGGCTTTGTGTGGAAGCTGCGAATGGTTTGGTTTGGGGAGTAGAATAATCATCACGACGAGAGATATGAGACTCCTTAGATCATGTAATCAAGTGTATGCTATTAAAGAAATGGACGAAAGTGAATCTCTTGAACTTTTCAGTTGGCATGCATTCAAGCTACCAAGTCCTCCAATAGATTTTGCTACACATTCAACAGATGTGATTGCTTATTCTGGGAGATTGCCACTAGCACTTGAAGTCCTTGGCTCCTATTTGTCTAAATGTGAAATAACAGAGTGGAAGAAAGTTTTGGAGAAGCTCAAATGTATTCCTCATTATGAAGTACAGAAGAAACTAAGAGTAAGCTTCGATGGTTTAAAAGATGCTACAGAGCAACAAATATTTCTTGATATAGCTTGTTTCTTTATTGGGATGGACAAAAATGATGTAATACAAATATTAAATGGGTGTGGGTTTTTTGCTGATTCTGGAATGAAAATCCTTTTAGAGCGAGGTCTTGTAACTGTTGACAATGGGAACAAGCTTAGAGTGCATGATTTGTTGAGAGACATGGGAAGACAAATAATTTATGAGGAATCACCATTGGATCCTGAGAACCGCAGTAGGTTGTGGCGTAGTGACGAAGTAATTAATATGTTATCTAATGATTCTAATCTTAAGGTAATTACTAATTAGAGAACTCCTTGTATGGTTTATAGTGGTTACTGAAAAATACAGTAGAAGAGGTTGAGAACCAAACATTAATGAGTGGATTATCAACATTCATTTAGCTCTTTGTTTTATGTTTCTCTGAATTTTTTTTAATTTCAGGGAGCAGAAGCGGTCAAGGGTCTGGCTTTGAAATTTCCAAAAGAAAATATAGTTTGTCTGAATTCCAATGCATTTAAGAAGATGTATAAACTCAGATTGCTTCAACTTGCTGGGGTGAAACTTAGAGGAGATTTTGAACATTTTTCAAGGAATCTTAGATGGCTGTACTGGCATGGATTTCCATTAACTTACATTCCTGCAGAATTTCAGCAAGAAAGTCTAGTTGCCATGTCATTGAAAGATAGTAATCTCACGCAAATGTGGAAGAAGAACAAGGTACAAATTTTATTTACTATTTCCTCATGAAAGAAGAACAAGCAATAAATTTTAATTTACCATTTCATCTCGGTATTTAGTTTTTGTATAGTGCACTTCGAGGAAGAGGTTAGGCGATGTTTATGTCAAAAAAAAATACATAATAAGCAGTGTATACAATTTGTCCATTTTGTGCATTAATGTTCTAAAATTTCACTTTAAAAATCCATTTGGTCATTCTTTCACATTCAAATCTAGTTTTTTTACGACGATTTTCTTACTATTCTCTTGTGGTTTTATTTTCTTGCAGATGCTAAAGAACTTAAAAATCCTTAATCTTAGTCATTCTCAGGATTTGACTGAAACTCCAGACTTTTCATATATGCCCAATCTTGAAAAGCTAGTACTCAAAGACTGTCCAAGTTTGTCTGCGGTCTCCCATAGCATTGGATCTCTACATAAACTTCTTCTGATAAATTTGACGAACTGCACAGGTCTTCAGAAACTTCCGAGAAGCATCTATACATTAAAATCTCTACAAACTTTGATTCTTTCCGGATGTTCCATGATCGACAAATTGGAGGAGGATTTGGGACAGATGGAATCTCTTATTACCTTGATTTCAGATAAGACTGCTATAAAAAAAGTTCCATTTTCAATAGTAAGATTGAAAAACATTGGATATATTTCTTTAAGTGGCTTTGAAGGGTTTTCTTGTGATGTATTTCCTTCTCTCATTCGATCGTGGATGTCACCATCAAATAATGTTATATCCCTAGTTCAAACATATGTACCCATGTCATCACTTGCTTCTTTCAAGGACCTTCAAAAACTTAGAATTCTTTGTATGGAGTGTGTTTCAGATCTACAACTAACTCAAGATATCGATAGATTTTTGGACGTATTAAAAGCCACAAAGTGTCTGAACTTGGAAGCAAGTGAAAGTTCAGGGTCAAAGAATTACTTGAAATATCTCTTAATTCAAATGGGAACAAAATGCCAAGTCTCTAATATTGCTGAAGATTGTATTTTACAGGTTTGAATTATTTTTTTACTATTTCATATTTTTCAAACATAATCTATTATTATCATTATTTAATATTATTTTTGCGGTATTTTATATTTTCCATCAAGCATACTACTTTTCCATGTAACTATAATATTAATAAAAAAAAAAAAAGAATACAAATGTAATTTGAACATCCATAAACTTATCCAAATTAAACTGCCTTTAATTAGATTTGATCAAATTTTTTAAATGATTCATCCAAATTGAACTTAACCATGTGTGCTTTTATATCTGAATCGGCTAGTTGTTTGTCTTCAAACCAATCCGAAGCGCTGAGCTAAAAAAAGAAAGATAATACCTTTTTCAGACGATAATATATATATA
>Ga0315915_1006865_pt1 | contig 13784 bp, 9 predicted proteins | sample MpolbnodulesMG_FD_207738 | JGI IMG/M metagenome (GOLD analysis project Ga0315915, IMG submission 207738) | Medicago polymorpha root nodule microbial communities from Los Angeles, California, United States - branched nodules | ecosystem: Host-associated > Plants > Roots > Nodule | place: USA... | reverse complement strand
TTAAATTATAAATTACCTCATAATATTTAATTATAATCCTTAAAAAAAATTAAATTATAAAATATTTATTTATTCGTATGAACTTAAATTTCTGCCACATTTGCTAATAATTTAAAAATAAAAAAATTAACATTACAAATTTACATTCCTTCGTTAAAAAATAATAATAATAGTTTGCATGAATTACATTTTATTTAAAATGATGACAAATAAATAAAATAATATTTAAAACAACTATTAATTATTAAAATATTACTTCATTCGTAAGTGGGACTACATAGTACATGTTTTATTACTTTTTTTAAACGTGAGACCCGATAGTTGAATAGGAGAGAGAGGGTCCTTATATTGTTACCTGTTCTTTAATGAGACTCATTTTCTCTTCCTCCAATGAGGGTCCTTAACAGGGAGTGGTCCTTGTTAAGTAAGGACCTCCCATTAAAGATGCTCTAAGGTACCATTTATTAAAGAGTCATCGTTCGTTATCCTTCACCACAAAATATGATAAGTTAATCTTAAAACTTACTAGTATCATATCTTATATTTGGGTCAAGAAAACTTGTCATATCTATTTATGTAGTTACAATTTTTATCATGACTTCATGAGTATGAGCTGAGTTAGAAACCAGCAGGATAGAAAAAGAAATGGAATTATCAATTTATCCCTATAAAAATAGTATAAAATATATATAAAATTTGCAATATACTAAAATATAGTTATTTTAAAAAAAAATTGATATTAAAAAGTTTTAAATAAAATTATTATTAATAATTACAAAAATATGAACATTAATTTAATTCATTTAACAAGTGAAATATGATTTTCTTGTAAGGGTATTTTTGTCAATTATATGTAATATATATCATATCTTTATTTAGCTTATCTAGCTAGCATATATAATATATTTTTTTAGGTGAGAAACCACGGAATCTAACATATATAATAAAATTATTTACTCATGGTTTAAAAAAAATGAAATTTTAATAAAAATATTTTTTTTTTGTTTATTTAGTACTGTCAACGAATATCTTTAAGAGCTATATTTTTTTTTTGAGGGAATTTTTAAGAGCTATATATAATTATTGAATAACTAAGTTAATATTTTAGTCTTTTTTGATATTTCTAAGATTTTATTATATTAAAAATAAATTGGAAATATATATATGTATATATATTATCATGTCATACTTAAAAACATAAATGTAACATTTTTAAACTTAAAAAAGTAGGAAATATTGGTATCGTATTTCTTATCATGTGTGCATCAAATACGTGATAGATAAATGTTTATCCTGTCACTATCCTATCATGTTTTTTATCTTATCCTGTCTATATTCTATCTTTTGCATCAAACGGAAGAGTCTCGTTAACGGGTGTTTGTACCTCAGTAAGAATTCTAAATTAAAATATATATATTTAAAAAAAAAAGTCAAATGAATGCGTTACATAATTTCTAAAAAATATGGTCAATTTCTAATTTTATTTTTATAAGTTATAGGGTTCAATTTGAACATTTTGAAAAATATATGAGTATAATTTTCAAATTTTTTAAAAAATGATTTTTTTTGAAATTCCTAGTTAAAGTGTCATTTGAAATTGTTAACTTTGATAAAATATTTCATAAATTTTTATCGTTTTAAAAAAAAATCCGCATAATCATCCAAACAATAGACTTTATTTAGAAGAATTTGAATTCCCAAAAAATATTACATTGCCTCAAAATATTCTCTCATCCAAACACATTATATTTTAAGGTAATGTAATTTTTTTGAGTGAATTCAAATCCTTCTAATTAAGTTCCTTTATCTAGATGACTAACTTGGAGATTTTTTATAATCAAACAAAAAGACTATCTCTCTAATATATCCAACAATTTTTTGTGTGTGTGTACAACCGGGGCAATGTAGTTTGAACTTAGGAGTCCATGCTTACTAGTTACTGCCCAATCTTCTTGCTAACCAAACTAAATGTAGTAATTATGTACTTTTAGCGTGTGTTTGGATGGATGGTTTAGGAGGGGAAGTTCACTTTTCATTTTTAAATTACAGACACTAAGAAATGTTTTTTAAAAAGTTAACATATTAACGTGATAAACGATCGTATAATACTTCAATCACACTTAATTTATTTTAGAAAAACATGTTATATAGTCCTTAATTTAAAAAAGAAAAGTAAAAATTTCTCTCATTTCCCCTCCTAAACCATCAATCCAAACACACCCTTAGTTTTCAGCTAAAATGGATGAAATATCTACTTCGATCTTCACCCAATAAAAAAGTTTATTCAAATTCCATGTATGATTAATTACTAACACATGAAGCAATTAAAAGAGAAATAAAAATGAGAAATCGAAGCGTTCTGTTTAATTAATATGATACAGCTAATCATGTCAATAAATTAAAAAAAAAAACGATACATTGAGGAATTCCGTATCTCAATCAATTGCAATTGCATGAGTGGTATTTGCATGTGATAGTTTTTATTTTTGAGGTTTGCATGAGTGTAATTTGCATGTGATAGTTGACCCTGAAGGTATGGACGAAATTACAATGTTATGTTGTATATTGATACTAATTAAGGCTTCTATATAAATGTCCATAACCACACCCAAATTACAACGTACACAACAATATATATTTTCTCCTTTAAAAGAAACAATATATATCTTCCATTTTGCAATGGCTTTAAGCTCCAAACTCATGATCAAGTTTTGGTTGCTACTGAATATTACATTTCTGATTGGGATAAGTACCTCAGCTGGTCAGTTATCCAATGAAATGTACTATGATAACACATGTCCCAATGCTCTTGTCGCAATTCAACAAGCAGTACAGAATGCTGTGTTAGGAGAGGCCCGCATTGGAGCATCCTTGCTTCGACTCCATTTTCATGACTGCTTTGTTCAAGTAATTAATTGAGTAGTCTCTCATAATTAATTTCTTAATTTGCAGCATGCTGATCATATATATAAAAAATGTTTCATGCACACTCAACTTTTCCTACATTCATGTGTACGTAGAAAAAGTTAGATGGCTCTAATATGTATATAACGTGTTATTATTGCATGCAGGGATGTGATGGATCAGTATTGTTAGACGACACGTCAAGTTTCAAAGGTGAGAAGAATTCTTTACAAAACGCAAACTCACTAAGAGGTTTTGAGTTAATTGACGACATCAAATCTACATTGGAGACAATGTGTCCTCATGTTGTCTCTTGTGCTGACATCTTATCCGTTGCTGCTAGGGATGCTGTTGTTCTAGTAAGTACACAAACACAACTAATGTATATGATCATTTCATCATTTATATAATTAAGATAAGATTAGTAATTCATACGTATTTATGTATGTATATATATAGCTTGGTGGACAAACATGGAATGTACCATTAGGCAGAAGAGATTCAACAACAGCAAGCTTAGATGCATCAAATTCTGACATTCCAGCTCCCTTTTTGAATCTTGATGGCCTTATCACTACTTTTGCCAGGAAAAATTTCACAGCCCTAGAGATGGTTACTTTATCAGGTAATTCAATAAATATTAGGAAAATATTAATTCCCTTAATTTATACATCACATTATTATTTAGTTAGGGATCATGAATTCAAGGATTAGGTAGTACTAATTAAAAAATGAAAATATTTTTTTTTTGTTGAGGTGACCATAAGAAATGAAAACATTATGAAATTAATTTTGGTTCAGGTGCTCACACAATAGGGGATGCAAGGTGCACTTCATTCAGAGGAAGGATTTACAACGAAACAAACATAGACCCTACATTTGCTGAATCAAAGAGGCTATTGTGCCCCTTCAATGGTGGTGATAACAATATATCAACTTTATCCAATAACTCAATTAATTTTGATAATACTTACTACAACGACTTGGTGAGTAAAAAGGGTTTGCTACACTCTGACCAAGAACTAGTAAATGGATTATCCACTAGCAATCAAGTCATAGCATATACCATAGACAATGAAAGTTTTAAAAGGGACTTTGCAAACGTAATGCTCAAGATGAGTATGCTTAGCCCACTTACTGGCTCTGATGGTCAGATCAGGCAAAACTGCAGGCTCATCAATGCTTAAAATTAATCACCCAATATATATACTATTTGGTGTGTTTCTTCTTTGAATTAAGAATAAAATAATCAAAAGCTTTGATTTGTAATATTCTGAAATTAATTTCGTCTGTTCCAGTACTAGCTACTGCAACTTGTTCATAATGTGTTTCGCATGCAGCAACATATGTGTACAGTCGCAGATATTTATGTAATAACATCATCACTTCATATTATTTCTTCCACAATCACCTGACTACTTTTTTAATGACAAATGTTATCACATGTTAATTGTTATGGTAGTATTCTTTATATTTGATAAATCTTCCGGTAATTGAACCAATATCTAAGCGAGAGAAAATTCCACTCTAAATGATAATAATCTATATTTTTTTATACTAGAATTACACATGAGTGAAAGTAAGGGAGAACAAGTTGTGTGACTGATTTTTTTTAAGGTAAAATCAATTTTCGTAAACACAAGATTTATAGACTTACCAAACATAATATTAAACCCCTCAATTCATCAATGAACAATAGAAACTTTTGAAAATGTATAAATGAAAGAGACAAATGATACCACCTCCGTCCTTAATTATACGGTCCTTTTTCGAAAAATATCGGAAATTAAGAAAATTGAAGGTGGTAATAAATTTGTTTGTAATTGTTTTTACAATTTTATTCTTTAAGAGAGAGGGTTAATGTATGTTTTCAATATAGTATTTAGGCTTAAATATGGTTTTAATCCCTGCAAATATACCTCATTTTGGTTTTAGTCCCTGTAAAAAAAATTGTAGAAAAAGGTCTCTACAAAATATTTTGCAGGGACCTTTTTAAAAAACAAAATATCTTGCAGGGACTCTTTTCTACAAAATGGGTTTAGTCATTATGTGTCACGTATGCAAATTATCACAAAAGTGGAGCCAGAGACTATTTTCAAAAACAATATTTTCCGGGGATCAAAAACTACAATTTTTTTTTACAAGGACTAAAACCTAAACGAGACATATTTGCAGGTACCAAAACCATATTTTAGCCTAGTATTTAATGCTAATTGAAAAGAAAAATAATATAAAATAAATAGGGGTGTGTTGGTAAAGAATTAATTAATGTATTGGAAATACCAAAGTTGTCTTATAAAAAGAGATAATTTTTTTCTCAAAAAGGTCTTATATTTAAGAACGGAGGTAATAGTTAGTAAATCATGTAAAGAGACTAAATGATAGTGGTGTTTAAAACCAAAATATAATATTCAAGTACATATTATCTCAATTACCAAAAGTGCAAAGCAGAATATATTAATAAATTGACGGTGATTCAAGTAGTACTCACATAGTCCCTAATTATAAGCATCTATGTTATTATTTTTCACATATGTTAATAAAGGTCATGCTAACAAATGTCATAGGGACACTTAACATGCCCTAATGACATTTGTTAAGTAACTAAAAAAAATGAAGTTGTGATGGAAAAATTATAAATTTTAGACTTTTAAAGAGTTGGCTACGTTATTTCAAAAAATGAGTTGGTAATGAATTTAAGGTGTCCATTCTATGAGGGAACATAAACATAAGTTATGCCTAATGTTAAAGCAAGTGCATTGAAAATAGAAATACTGCCCTTGAGGAAAACTATATCTACATCCCTACTAGCTTGAGGGAGAGGCTGTTAAATAGTTGGAAGATAGGTGGAGTTAGTTAAGGTGGTTAGAATTAGTTAGTTAATTAGAGAGTTATAGTTAGTAGCTCTAGTTAGTGTGATTGAAGTCTATAAATAAGATCATCCTTGTAATCACTACTCATTTTTATCAATTTATACACTTTTACTATGAATACACATGTGCTTACATCGATGCTCTTTATCCCTATGACCCTGTGATTCTTCACATTAACCACAGTGTTTTATAGGATCTTTCGATTATATCTTATCAAATATACTACGTACGTCTGGTTTTTTTTGGATATGTGGGGGTGAGCAAAATTGCTCCCATCCTTTATTCCTTTCTGGCCCAAAAGTATTTTCTTCTTTTAAGGAAAAAAAAAGAAAAAGTATCAACAACTATATATGATAGTCCCCTGAAAAAACCATATATATGGAAATGAAAAAGTAAGGAAATTATATAATGTGTATGTCACACATAAGTGGTTCACCGTTCATCTCAACTTTTAAGGCATTGTTTTTTTACTTTAGTTTCCTCTTTGATAACTTTTTCCTTAATTTTGCTCATTGCATTTTGCATATATGATAATCTTAATTTTAATTTCCGTCGAATCAAAACTTTTCCTTATTTCATAAATGATGCACAAACACATGAAAAACAACTAGGAATAACTCTAAGCCCATCATTTTAAACAATGACGTACGAAGTCCACAAAGTGCTGGGAAAATTAATTCAAAAAGAAAGTACTAACGTTAAATCTATGACTTATAGATTTCACATGGACTATGTGTTTATTATATCCTGCATCAAAAATCACCTCGCCTTCAAAATCATAGCAACTGCTTACAGTTATCAGTTTCCAATGTTGAAGTTGTCAATCTTCATAAACTCACAAAATCTTGTAGCCAAACTCTCTTTCAAAGCGGGGGAAACGGGAATTTCTCCAATCATAGTCTCCAACACTGCCTCCGAAAGCGGCTTGTTGTTTATAACAACATACTCATGTTCAGGTATTGTCTCATCTTTGGAGAATCTAAGCTGTGATTAATTATTAGAAAAAGAAATATCAAAAGGTGTTGATTAAAATGAATATTTAGATACATGCAATTGATAATATCAATGATACTAACCCCTAATGTTCCATTTGGTGATTGTCTGAAGAAAACACCAGCCCCTGGTGGAAAAAATTGAACCTTGAAGGCTTCTCTAAGTTCTTGAATGGCCTTTTCTTCTGCATCACCGTATGTTCCTTCAAATTTCATATGGGCAATGCAATTTTCTGACACCTTTCTCACATATTCACTACCTTCTAGTGTTCTCACCTTTGTACATCGAATAAATTTCTCAAAGGGTCCTAAACACACCCGTAAATAAATGAGTATATATTATTAAAATATACAAAAGTTGAAGAAAGATAAACTTTAATTTGCATTTGCAGTTGTATTCATTTACACATATGCTAATTATTTTTCTTTGGTAAAAGTAAACTATAATTCAGTAGTTTCTGTCAACAATAAAGAAACTACTCCATTCAATATGTAGATTTCACATTAGGGATTTGAATCCAATGACGTGAAACACATGTTAAGATTTGAAGGAAAAAAAAGTGATTTCACGTCGGGTGGAGGATTAAATGATGTGCAAAAGTACTTATCACAGTCTATACATACAGGTTGTGAAAAGGTGTGGACATACCACGTCGCCTTTTTTCACATGTGAAAAATCTTTTTACCCGATGTGAAAACCCTTTTCTGTACTTGTGAATAGTATGTGCAAATACAAGTAGAAGTAGGCATGACAACAAAACCTGTGTCCATGGGTACCCGCTCAAACCAACCCCGATTTGACAGGGTTTGGGTTTTCCCCGATTTCAATATACGAGTATGGGACGGGTAACGGGGATATATGTACCCACCTCGAACCCATACCCAAACCCTACCCGAATGTAGAAAGGTCATATTTTTGTTTTTGTTGAAGAGGTTGATAATGACATGCCATGTTATTTGGTTTGATAATTGTCATGATATAAAGAACTTTCATTGATAATTAAAGGAGCAACCGAATTATTCGGTAAGTAAATGTTAAAATGGACGCAAATTGTTGGATAATGCACTACAATATTGCCATTGAAGCTTAAAAAAACTCTTTTTTTTATCAAAAAAAATTTATTCACTGCGGGGACGGGGATGGGGCAGGAATACCCGAACCCATTGGGGACGGGGATGAGATTCAATTTCTCATCCCCGTTGAGTATGGGTAGGGTAACGGGTAAGTAAATGAGATTAGGGGATGGGGACGGGGATGACAAAACTCGTCCCCACCCCGCCCCATTGCCATGCCTAAGTAGAAGTATAATTTATTTTATAAAAGCAAAATTCATTCAATACATATTTTTAGTTTTTGCAAGTATAAATAGAAAAACATGTTTAATTATATTTTGGTTTCCTAAATCAATAATGTTTTGGAAAAAAAAAATTATTAGAGGTATACTATCATTATGGAGCAGTATGTTACTACCTTTGATGATATCTCTGTAGAAATCAAGGGATTCAAAGAGTTGAGATGGAGTCTTGCTCTTCCACTTAGGAGTGAGTGATGCTACAGCCTTTTCTTCCAAGTAAACTCCTAATCCAGTGAACTTCACAAACCCTCCATCAATATCTAACCCTCTCACCCCTACATACCAAGAAGACTTAATAAATTTTACTTTCACCGGTTTGGACTAACACATAGTAGCAAGTGATTGAACTATAAACATCATATGAGTTCTTCAAAGGAAGAAGACCTATAAAATCTTACATACCCCTTATGACATTTGTTAAAGATTTAAAAAAATAAATAGTTGATAAATTTTATGTTTAAAATGTTGCTTTTTAATGTTTCAATATTTTGAATACACAACTTTAAAGATAAAGTTTATAATTTAAACTTTTAAGAGCGCTTGTTAGTAGGGGTGTAAGCGGTTCAGACAAAACCAAAAGTACAAACTGAAAAAGTATATGATCTTGTCTGGTTCGGTTTAAAACTGAAACAAACCAATCTAAACCACCTTGTTTGGTTTGATTCTCAGTTTTTCATTTTGAGATCCAAGGAACCGATGAACCGAATCGATAGTAACCCCACTCCCCATTTTACTAATTTTATCCTTCCTCACACACTTATGATTAAGCCCAAAATTAAAGCTCAATATAAAATACTTCTCCATTCATTCACTTTCTCCCATCAAGTTGGAATTGAATTGAAGTTTTAGTTTTTTTTTTTTTTGGAATTTGTGTGCTTGATGAATGATGTATGGATCATGAATGATTGAAATTTGAGTCTGATGAAATTGTGTTTGATGAATGATGGATGAATGAATCTTGAATGTATAAAATATTGAGTAAGGTTAATTATAAAAAGTTGTTTGAAAAGCAGAGAACATGAAAAAACAGTATGACATACAAAGTTTCATGAAATATTAGTTTAATGTATGTTGTATGTATGAAAAATAAATTTGTGAGAATATGAATTTTTTTTAATTGTATTTTAAAATAAACCGATCAACCGAACCGATCCAAACCGATATTCATTTTTTGATAAGGAGTGAAAACCAAATCAAACCGTTGGTTCAAAATTTTTGACTGAAAACCGGTCCAAACCAAACCATTACACCCCTGGTTGTTAGAATTTCTTTTAAATAAAATATTTTGTAACCAAGCAATTGACATTAAGGAGTTAATCATGAGCTCTATTAAATAACAAACTGTTCAAAAGAACTTGAACAATTCGTCTTTTTCATGAAGTAATAAGTGACGGAAGTATTAGTTATGAATTATGATGTAATTTTTCTGCTAACCATTTAACGACAGATGAACATAATTAGTGACGAATTTATTCCATATCCCGTTGTGATGGAACACAATTTCCCTCCCTAACATTTTGTGAGGCCAAAAATCACTACGGATTTTGGTACGTCACTAAATTCGTTACTGAAATTTTCTGTGACAGAAATTATGAGCGTCGGTGACTAAATACTGCTCTTTCTAAATTTAATTTTCCTAGCAGTGAAAACATTATTATAATAAAATAAAGAAATACCTGCACCACCAAGGAAATAGGACTTGGTGGATGATGGAGGTGTCTCCACTGCCGGAAATTCAATGAACTCCACCTTCACTCCAGTGATCATGGATGCTGCCTTTGCCATAGCTTATAGCTATCCCACTTTGCGTCAATTTGATCTACCAGTGCTTTTTTCAAGTGTCTGTTTTATTTTTAGCTTTAAGATTTGACACTGAGGGAGAAGTGTTTTTATAATTTTTGAAGGAAGTGAGAAGTGTTTATATAGAAGGCGTTTCAATTTCAATCATGTATATTTAGGGGTGAGAAACATATGTATAATTAAATATATATAACTTTTTGGGTTCTGCTAACCGGTGCCATCGGGGCACTGGTTAAGCATATCATAAAATGTAATTATTATCATAAAAGAAAATTGTTTTTGACTTTATTATAAATTAATTACAAAATTTCAATGCATTAACTACTATATAGTTTCCTTTTTCATATCCTTAACCAATGCTTCGGGAGCACCGGTTAGCATTTTCCTAATTTTTTGATTAAAAAAACATGTAAAAACCTTTTAATGTGACCCATGTGACAATAAATATATTCAATGAAATCAATAATGCATAAACGTACATATAAGATAATATAAAATAATGTACTATGAGATTCCCTTCAAAATAATAATAAAGGGAATTATCATCATTTCATTCCATAAGACCTGAAGAAATTGGAGTCAATATTTTAGGACGTGACTCTCTAGCTTTGTTTGTGAGTTTATAGGTGAATGGAGAGAGGTTTTGAAAAAAAAAAATGAATGAGTAAGTGGAAGAAATATAAAATATTGTGAGGAGAGGGTAAAGATCCTCTCCATTCATAAAATAAGGTAGGTAAATGTTAATTTGTGTTCTCAAGGGCACATGTTAAGAAACTCATTATGGAAATATATGTATCAAAAGTCGTGCAGTCAATTTCTTAAAAGTTGAAATACTATTTTTCCAATGCAAAGTTACTCTTTTTGAATTCCTTAACATATGCCCTTAGAGCACAAGTTAACATGACCCTAAAAATAAATGGAAAATTTCATTTAGAAAGAGATAGACACAAAAAATAAGTGGCGGGTCCCAACACTAAATAGGTCCCACCATCATTAATTATTTTTTATTTTGTATGTATTTATCTCTCTAAATGGAACAAATGAAGGATGTTATAAATGGAGAGGATCCTAACCCGAGTTATGGAGGGTATACTTTTCTTCAAAATATAAAACTCTCCTCACTTGAGGAACTAACAAATTGTATTGGAGGAGGATTTGAGAGGGTTTATATAAATTATTCAAATTTAATCTACGTTGTGATAATATTCTTAAAATTAAAAATATATTAATTATAAACATCAAACCTATTATTTTGTGGTGTCTTTATAATTTTAAAATTAATAAAAATTACAATTTAGTAATTTTGATATTCAAAGACCAATCCAAATTAAACTTCAGATTTTTTAGATTAATTATATAAAATTAAATCAAACTAAAAATAATTTTATCTTCGGATCGAATAAATTTTTTTCTCAACAAATTTAAATCGCATCACGAACACATCTGATCATTGGTATTTTGGACAAAAACAAATGAGTTGTACAAATTTGATTGAATCGTGCATTAGTGGTCCACATTACCTTAATAAAATGAGAAATGTTAACTTATGCCCCTAAGTCATAAGTTAAAAAGTTAAAGATAGAAGTCTTTTCTTGAAACTTGTGTATTCAATGTTTTAAAAATTTAATAATTAATCTTTTCAATACAAAATTTATTTATTATTTCCTCTTTTAACTCCGCGCTAATGGTACAAGTTAACATGACCTTAATAAAATTGGTGATCCTGGACCCATGGAGTCAACATTTTGGGGCTGCCAAAACAATGAAAGTCGAATTCATTGGCCCATCTCTCTAATATTAAACATGTTAATATATTTTTTCGTTCTATACAAGTGCGTTATTTCTCTTTTTGGCGTTAACTCTCCGGTTTCATGGGTAAAGGGGCTCTGGTAATCTAGAGTTTGACCGTGAAGTAACGATAGTCTGATCAAGAATTGTTTTGTGTAAGAATTGAACTCGGGTTCTCTCGAACAATTTGTCCTTGGTGAAGCTCATTAACCATTTGAGCTCAATTGCTTGGTTTACCATTTTTTAGTTTTAGCGTACACACAAAAAAAAAATCAATCCTTACAACTATATAATATTTTGCTTTTGGTTCTTGCCGTTTAGTTTTAGTCTCTGTAAAGTTTTCTTTTTGGTGGCGCTACAAAGTAACGAGACGATAAAAAAAAAAAAAAGGAAAAAGCAAAACATATAAGCTTCAAGCTCATATATATCTTAGAATGAAAGACTACATGTCAGGCACTGGGCCGCTACAATGAGCATAATACCTTGATTGTGATCCCTTCCCTCCTTTGTCATAAAAGCTACACACATGTTTTATTCTTTAAGAACATGCATTAAAGTAATATTAATGTTATCATTCTCATGTAAAACATCTCTAATATGAAAAATGTTAGTAGTATAAACGGATAAGGTATGATCACGATCAACAATAAACAACTTCCAACCAATCACTCTCACAAATAACATTGTTATAGCCTTTGTTTTGACAAAAAATCAAGACCCATTTGAATAGCAAACAACTCGCCCAACAACACACCACCTCCAACTTCATAGTGGGAAAAACCAACTACCCAATCATTGTCATGGTTGCAAAGAACACAACCAACACCTAAGCACCTAGAGTCTTCTAGAAAGTTGTCATCAACATTAAATTTGAGAGTACCTTTTAGAGGAAGGATCCAATGAGTCTAGAGGTCCGATGACTGTCAATCCATTCCAAGATGACAAGCAATGCATTCATCATGCAAAGAGAATGTCTTCCCCACATCATAAATACGACAAGGTTCCTCAATATTGTCGTATCCACGAGTTGCTACTCACTCGTTCATGTCAACTTTTAAGGCATTGTATTTTTTATTTTTGTTTTAAGTTGATAACATTTTTCTTACTTTTATGATAGCTCATTGTATTTTGCATATGATAATCTTAATTTTAATTTATGTAGAATCAAAAAGGATTCTTATTTCATAAATGATGCACAAACAGAATAAAAAACAACCAGGAATAACTAAGCCAGTCATTTCAAATAATGACGTACCAAGTCCACAAAGTGCTGTGAGAGTTAATTCAAAAATAAAGTAACATTAATCTTGTGACTTATAGATATGTCACTTGGATTATTCATTTATTATATCATCATGCATATTGAACGATCATCCCCTCGCCTTTAACATTATAGATAACAATTTCCTTTTTTCAAATATCAGTTTCCAATGTTGAAGTTGTCAATCTTGATAAACTCATAAAATCTTGTAGCCAAACTCTCTTTCAAAGCAGGGGAAACAGGAATTTCTCCAATCATAGTCTCCAACACTGCCTCCGAAAGCGGCTTGTTGTTTATAACAGCATACTCATGTTCAGGTATTGTCTCATCTTTGGAGAATCTAAGCTGTGATTAATTTGTAGAAAAAGAAATATTAAAATGTGTTGATTAAAATGGATATTTAGATACATGCAATAGGTAATATTAATGATACTAACCCCTAATGTTCCATTTGGTGATTGTCTGTAGAAAGCAGCAGTCCCTGGTGGAAAAAATTGATCCTTGAACGCTTCTCTAAATTCTTGAATGGCTTTTTCTTCTGCATCGCCATATGTTCCTTCAGATTTCATATGGGCAATGCAATTTTCTGACACCTTTCTCACATATTCACTACCTTCTAGTGTTCTCACCTTTGTACTTCGAATAAATTTCTCAAAGGGACCTAAAAACAACCATAAATAAGTGAGTATATATTTTTAAGGGTTAAATAAGTTTTTTGTCCTTATAAATATAGCGAATTTTGATTTTAGTCCCTAAAAAATTAAACTGATAGTTTTCATCCTCACAAATTTTATTATTTTGTTTTTCGTCC
>Ga0315915_1006861_pt1 | contig 13787 bp, 7 predicted proteins | sample MpolbnodulesMG_FD_207738 | JGI IMG/M metagenome (GOLD analysis project Ga0315915, IMG submission 207738) | Medicago polymorpha root nodule microbial communities from Los Angeles, California, United States - branched nodules | ecosystem: Host-associated > Plants > Roots > Nodule | place: USA... | reverse complement strand
ATTATTTCTGTTTTTTTTTGTTTTTATATATATATATATATATATATATATATATATATATATATATATATATATATATATCAATTAGTTGAGTCACTTAATTTACCAAATACTTCAATTATCAATTATTTGCTATTTTGATCAAAAAGAGGTCTAATGTTTGATAAAATTAGTGGTTGAACTAATTTATAAGAAATGACACATAAAAAGATATATTTAATTTAATATTTATTTCTTTCAATTAAGATTACAAAGATAAAATAGGGTTGAATATGCTTTTAGTTCCTATAAATATACTAACTTTTCATTTTAGTCGCTCTAAAAAATTTCTTCGACTTTCAGTCCACCAAAAGTTTTTCATTTCACTTTTGGTCTCTCCTTTCATTAAACTAATTGCAGAATTAATATTTTTGAATAAAATTTTGCAAAAGAGTTTATAATATTATAAGAATCTCTCCAAAAAATATGAATTCTACAATTAGTTTATATTTTTTACGGTTAAAAATTTATATTTAATTCATTATTTTATTAAAAAATTCTAATTTTTATTGAAAGAGATTTTTACAATATATTATACACATTTATGCACATTTTCATTAAAAATTACATGCATTGACTTAAAAATAGGGACCAAAAGTGGTGATTGAAAATTTTATAGAGATTAAAAGTTGAAGGGAAAAAATTAAAGAGATTAAAATGAAAATTTCATATATTTACATGGACAAAAACATATTTAACCCAATAAAATAATAAGTTTTTTTATTTTTTTAGATAGATAAATTATAAGTTATAAGTTAGTTGAATTAGCTTATAAAAAAAAAGCTATAAGCTTTAAAAATCCTAGGGACGAAGGGAGTACTTCCGTTGGTATCAATCAAATCAAATTAAGCAAAACCAAACCAGCGAGGGTTTCATTCATTCATTGATTCAAATACTCTTTTTCAATCCCTTCTCCAACAACAACACACATCTCTCTGTTGATGGGTCGCCCACCCAGTAACGGAGGCCCCGCCTTCCGTTTCACTCAGCCCGAGGTATTCAATTCCACTCTTCTTCTTCTTTTTAATAATTGCTTCGCTCTGCATTTTTTTTATTATGAATTCAAATTTGTAATAGCGGCGGCATAAACTGATATATTCATTCATTACAATGGATGTTAAATTAGGGGAATATACATGTTGAACAAATCGTTTTGTAACTATGAAAAGAGGAGCTGAAACTCCTACACTTTCGAAATGTATGGGTCCCACATAAAGTGGTGGGATCCAATGAATTTCATCCAATAAAAAAGTGAGCTCTGGAAATAGAGTGTTCCTAACATTCCTCGGATGAAAATCGTGTGATGCACACAAACCTCATTGCCTTAGTAAGTTTTGTTACCAGTCTTACGATTTAAGGTGAAAAGAGGGGAATATACATTAACAAATCGTTTTTTTAACTATTCACCAATACTACTGTTCAAGTTAAGTACGGTGACAAGAGGGGCGCTAGAAACACTCACTTTCTTATTGGCTGAAACCCGTACACTTTCAAAATGGTTCCACATAAAAGTTGTGGGATCCACATGAAATCCAATAAAAGAGTGAGCGTTGGAAATAGTGTTCCTAGCACTCCTTGAATGAAAATCGTGTGATTCGCACAAACCTCACTGCCTTAGTAAGTTGTTAGCATTGAATGGCTACTCCTCATAATCTCCATTGATCATATGTAGTGATTTTATGTTTTACCTATTGATCTTGTATGTCTTTAGCTCCGATATGGATTGCATTTATTCTCTTCTCGCGGATCTGGACTGGCTCATCAAAATAGGACTATTCTGCATTCTAAAACTTTGTGTTTTAGATTCATTTTGCAAATTTTAAGGACACGCAGTTTGATCTTAATTGGACGGTTGAATTCATCAACATGCATGACTGCATCATTATATTAACTGCAACGTTTCTGGGTCGCTTTAGTTCATTGTAGCTCTTAAAAGATTTTTATTCTCTGCCTTAGAATTTGGTAATAGGATGTAAGGCATTAACGGCTACTCCTTGTAGACTTCAATGAACTTGTTGTCCCCATTGATGTATGGCTTTAGCTCTGAGTCTTGGTTCAACCACGTTAAATTCCTTGTCTGCTATACTTCCTCCTATTTTCTGTTCATGGACTTGTACTGTAAACTGGCGCTGTTGGTTGACCTTTAAGGTGCATTTGTTTAACTTTATCACTAAGCTTTCTACAACTTTTTACATTTTAGCCCATATTGTATTTCTTTTCTCTTTGTTTATCAAAAACGGAGGGAAGCCTTATGCACCCAGGCAACTTAACCAGTCTTGAATGTACCATAGTAGATACAAAATTTAGTCAAGAAAGACAAATGAAATTCGACTGGTGGTTACATTACATTTCAAGTCGATTTACATATTTATTTTTTTATAGAAGAGTTTGCTACCCTTGACTCGAATAGTGTTTTAGATAATAGGAAGAGAGAAATAATAAGGACTTGAGGAAGAGCTTGGCTTGGATGGTCTTTACTGTTGCTTAAAACTGTTATCTGCTTCCAGCTTCAATCTAGGTGTAGTTATGTTTCAAACTTTTCTATTTCAGCTGTTTCATCCCTTTCCATACTGAAAATAATGTATCAACTGTTTTCAATTCCTCTGGAAATCAAAATACTTCGCAGTCATCTTTTTTATGGTATTGTAGACTAGTTCACCCTCAAGAGGTTGTACTTTGTATTGTTTCCAATGTTTGTAATATGTCCATTGCAAATGGAATCACCATTGATTTTTTGTGTTACTTGCCGAATGGGTAAATCTCATAGCTTACCTTCTCATCCTTCTACCGTAGTTTACAATTCATCTCTTGAATTCCTTTTCAGTGACTTCAACTTGTGTAGACCAACACCTACATGAATCATTTGGGGGATATTCCTATTGTGTTACCTTTGTTGATGCATTCAGTTGTTTCACTTGGATTTATTTCTGCAATCTAAATCAGAAATGCTCAGTGTGTTCCAGAAGTTTAAATCCTTAGTAGAATTGTGCAACTGAATCATAAAATTAGGACAGTTAAAAAAGATAGGGGAGGAGAATTTAGGCCTTTTAAAAATACTTAGCTAACCTAGGATATATCCTTAGACTATTTTGTCCTCACACTCATCTCCAAATTTGTGTTATTGAGCGTAAACCAACAGAAACATCACTGATATAGACCTATCCCTTTTATCCCATGTGTCAACGACAATTAAATTTTGGGACCATGCCTTTCAAGTTGCATCCAATCTCTTTTAACACATTGCCTTCCGTAACTCACAATAATTCAATACATTTATTACCTTATTTAATAAACCACCAGATTACTCTTAACGGTAGGATGTTCTTGCTACTCTTTCTTAAGACCTTACACCAAACATAAGATTCAATATAAGTCAGCTAAGTGCACTTATATGGGTTGCTCTTCAAATGATAAAGGATACAGATGTTGTTGTGCTGATGGCGGATTTTATATTTCATAACATGTCCTTTTTAATGAAACCTTATTTCCTTCTTCCAATCCTCCTAGACCTAGTCCCTCTTATTTCATTACCTTAAACATCTAATCATCTTTTCCTAATCTTTCTGTCAATTGCCTGCCTTGCTTTTGTTCACGCCCCATCTGGCCCAAAATATACACCCTATGCCAACCAGATCAAAATACGGTATTGTTAAACCTTGAATTAAGCCCACCACTACTCCTTACTGCTTTAAAACCAACTTGAACAGAGCAAACCTTATGTATACCACACTACACAATCTGAAGTTTTGAAGTTGAGTACCGTAGCCTAGCCCTAACTACTGTTTAACTCATGAATATAACCCTTGTTGAACAAATTACGTTTCTTATAGTACAGTTTCACTTATTCACAGTCTAATGTTTTACTCTTGAACAAAGCATTTGGAGCTTGATCTGTACCCTGTCAGGGAAAAAGTGATGAATAAGACCCTTGTTTGTTGTTACTCATATACTAGCACATGACCGGCTTGCTTATGTTCTAACAAAGCCATTGTCTCAATTGCGTTTCTGTTCTGTCAGAGACAAACTCCAAGCTGTACAACGAGCCCGAGTTTGTAGGGTGGAATGCGATAATGTAGAAAGTGTTGGTGTAGAGGACAACTGCTAGTGTGGACAGATTTCAAGTAGCTAGGCAGTTGTAGATTCAGTTAGTAGTTTGGTCCTATAATTAAATACTTTTCTTGTATCTGAAGCTTTACTATTTTTATGCTTGGTTTCTCCATTGTTCTTCTTAGGCTCCACACATCTGTTCAGCACACCTTTGATGCCCCGTTTCTACCCAGTTAGCGTGTCTTGATTTTTCTGATCATTTCTTGTTTTTTCTCCTCTATCAGACCTTCATCATCTTTGTCCAACTTAGCCCACAAGTTATACCAGCCTTTGTCACTCCCATTGACCACCTCAATGCGGCTGTTTGGCTTTTATGTTTCTGTTGTCAATTATATTGGTAGTTGCTTGACCGCATTAAAGAATTAAATTGACCGACCTGTTGTTAATTATATTTATAGATACTATCAATTATATTTCACCATTATCAAGTTACTATCATATTCAAAGTCTCTAATTCTTTATTATTCCTATTCTCTTTTTATCTAAAATCATATAACTTCAACAATCCCATTCCAAAAACTACTTTTTATCTGTATAGGTAACAGAAATGGAAGCTATTCTATCAGAACACAACAATGCAATGCCAGCACGAGATGTTCTTCAAGCACTTGCAGACAAGTTTAGGTGTGTCACTGTACACATTATTATTTTTAGTATTTTATGAGTAGAATTTAATATGCTCCTGAAATGTGGAATTAAATTTGTGCTTCCATTTTTTTGTTTTAGTGAATCACCCGACCGTAAAGGCAAGATTACAGTACAGATGAAACAGGTAAGATTGCTATATTTTATTACTAAGGAGGCATCTGTTTCCCTCCATTTTCTTAGTTTTCCATTTCATTGCAGGTATGGAATTGGTTTCAAAATAAGCGATATGCTATAAGGGCTAAATCTAGTAAGACTCCTGCAAAGTTAAATATCACGCCCATGCCTCGGACTGATTTGACCCCAGGAAGGATAATGACTCAACCAACAGCTTCTCCTATTCCTGCTCCTCCCGCGTCAGGTAGAATGTTGCTATTAGGTGCTTAAAGTCATTTGTTTTACTTGAATTCATATTGACACTTATCTGTTAGTGTGTTAATTTCTTTTGAAAATTTAATCATTCATTCTTATTATACCATATCACTGTGCCGTTTCTTGGATTACTTAGCATTGATTATGCTAGTTTTGCCAATCTGTTTAGTTTACCCTACATAGCCTATATGTATATGTATATGTATATGTATATGTATATGTATATGTATATGTATATGTATATGCGTAGTTGCATTTTGTTTATAATTTGAACTTGTGGTGCATTATGAGTAAGGTTAAAAATTATTTATCTGATCATTGCGAGCTTTATCCCCACAACTCTATGTTCCACTTTTATTTTTCATTATCATTAACTTCTATGCTTATTACCACAATAATGGAAAATGGGATAATATCATTGAAGGTTGAAGGGTAACTGATACTGTATGATACTAAAGGTAGTGTGTCTTTAATAGAACTGGACCAGAATCAGGTAAATGGCGTAGTCTTTACAGCTACAACAACTAATCTCTGGATTGGTTTCGGAGTGAATCTAAACATAGATTCATACAGAAGTACAATTTTCCATCTCTAGGTATTTCAGAGAGCTAGTCTCATCTTTTATCCCTACAAACAATAGATACCCTCGATTCCTCTGTTTTCACACTTATAACCAAATAAAGCTACAGTGACTTAATAAATGGTTACTGCTAGCTGTCATTTCTATTAGTGACGAGTTAAGAACCTATTTCTATAAACTTCCCTAATTGTAAGGTGAGAGGACTGTCCAAGCCTTATAAGCAATATCTAGGTCATATTTACAGGCGAGGTAGGACTAAAGGTACGGCGTCATGCCTTTGACAACAATGAAGGTGCTGGAGGTTGCATTGAAGTTGGCCCAAAAGTGCTGCAATTAAGGGGGCAAGGGGAGGATTGCAATTAAGGCGGATTTTCTGACACCCAGCTCACACCCAGGCCAAGTTGGCTTGGATCATGGACAACATGGGAAATCCAACAACACATATAGGGTAGACTATGATACTTTTATAGTTTGGGTTCAACATCACAAAACTTACTTTTGCTCAAAAATAAAATCACAAAACTTACTTGAAAGGGTAGGTTCGAGGTTTATTAGCACTACTTGGGCCATATCTCTAGGCGATGCGGTACTAAACATATTGCCATTCACCCAACACAATGAAGGTGCTGGAGCTTGCAATGAAGGTAGCCCAAAGTTGCTGCAGTTAAGGCTGCTACGGGCGGATATAAGACATATTTTCCAACAGTACACTAACAGGCTGGAAACTGTTTTAGGTCTAGTGTTATCTTTCTTCAAACTTGGTGTTATTTGAGTATGTTGACATTTGTTGAGATTAATCATAGGTTGTCACTGATCTTGCTCCCACATTATATATTGATGAACACAGTATTTAGCTATCATTTTTTAGTGTCTGATATAATGTTTCTAAGGAAAATGTTAATATTTGAAGTAGAACCTGAATTTGTTGGTGATGGTATTGGATTAAAGAAACTCATCTGGCTGCCCTATCCTTTATTTCGGTTGGTACAATACTGCTGGGAATTTTCAATTGTCGCTGAAAAAATCTTGTGTTGTTAATCTCAGATAGTGGCGCGGTGCACCGGACACCAAAACTGCTATAGTGGTATAGCAGATATCCACCATTGCAAAGACATAAAAATAGTTTACAAACTTAACATAAATACCAACAGTATACATAAATACTCAAAAATAGCAAAATACATGAAATTAAAGATGTATAAACTAAGTTCATAACCAACCATTAAAAATAAGATATATAAAGAAAATAATCTATAAATTATATTAAACTATTAAATTAAAAAGTTTCCATAAACAATTATTCACCAAACAAAGAATAACGAAACAATTAGACATTGTGGTCCAGTAAAAGAAAAATATAGTTTAATTATTGCCTTTGCAAAAAATCCCTTCAAAAGAAAATTAAAAAAAAGGAGATAAATTGGGCCTGCTTGGCCCAGTTAGAAAATCCACATTATACTAATTGTGATTGTTGAAAGGAGGCAGTAAACAGCCGTCAGCATCACACAAACAATTTTGAGTTTTCCTCCGAACCCGAAGTGGAACCCTTTCACTTAAGAAATTAGGTTTTTTTTTTGTTTGTAAAAAAGTATGGAAAGAAGAGGAAAGAGCTGTATTGTGCGGCGATTTGGACCCGATTGCGGCCGCAAAGCCGCTACTTCTGAATGCGGCTCACAGGAGGAAAAAGATTGTAATTAGGAAAAAATCCCGGTTTTCATTGTAGACTAATACATTATGTTCTTGCGCTTTTATTTTTCATTTAATTACTGACATTACTTACAATTTGTTCCGTACACAGTTCAAACAACAGCAAAGGCGGCTCCTGAAAATTCAGTTATGGAATTTGAAGCTAAATCTGGAAGAGATGGAGCATGGTCAATATTTCCTCTTTAATTATTTTTAGGTTATTCTTATGTCTTAATTAATTTTCATGAGCGGACCTGACTTGTAGTCTTGTTTTTGTTAGGTATGATGTGGCTACCTTTCTATCATACAGACATTTGGAGAGCAGTGATCCGGTAATTTAACATTAGATTGTCTTCATTCTTAATATCCGAGAAAGGATTAATACGGGTTTTTGATATGGTTTTCAGTTGTCCTTTGCCCTGATAGTATTTTCAATCAAGGTAGTCAAAATCAAGATCCTGTCTAACATTGAGAAGATGTCCTAGATCATAAATAAATGACAGAATTTTTTTTATTTAATGTTGTCGTTTTAATATTTTGATAAAACTGTTTTCTGCGTACCAATTTGTTTAAAAGAAGTATTATGGAATGGTCATGGAGGAATTTACTTGTCAATGAAATTAAATAGATTTGTTTCTCAATTCTCAGTTTCCGGTCATTCATTCATGGTGCCATAGTTGTCTTGAGTTTTGCCTTCAATTATTTTTGTGGGAAACTTGAACAGAGTTTGTTGACTGTTGTGCACCCCATCTTATTTTGTTCAATTTTATGGCTTTGTAGACCATGTAATGGCAATATCTTTCTCCATGTTTCAGGAAGTGCTAGTGCGTTTTGCTGGTTTTGGATCCGAGGAAGATGAGTGGATTAATGTGCGAAAAAATGTCAGGCCGCGCTCTCTGCCATGTGAATCATCAGAATGTGTCGCAGTGCTCCCTGGTGATCTCATACTTTGTTTTCAGGTTGGGATGTGTCATAATAAGTTAATTTGATCATGGAGATTTGTCATCTCTGACATATTTTGTTTTTACCTAAAATTATTGTTTCTTACAATTTATTGAATTTTGATCTTTGACATTAATAAAGGAGGGTAAAGAGCAAGCCCTTTACTTTGATGCCCATGTCCTTGATGCTCAAAGACGGAGGCATGATGTAAGAGGTTGTCGCTGTAGATTTTTGGTTCGCTATGATCACGATCAATCTGAGGTATTAATTTTCAATACGATTGTCCTCTTGTATTTATATCTTTTATGTTTGATTGTTACATTGCTGTTTGGTGTGAATTTATAAGAGTTTAGTCCCTATTGTTTGCATTCATTCCAGTTTTGATCCCCATAGTTTTAATTTTTGGATATCAGTCCTTATAATTCTTCATTTATTTGGATTGGTTCCCTGATTTCAAGGTTCAGTTCTTACATTTTTCATGACAAAATTACACCGGGGGTCCTGTAACTTAGTTCAAAGTTTCAAACAGGCCCTGTATCTTTTTTTTCCGTATCACGTTGGTCTTTTTTATGTCAAGTTAGTCTTTTATGTTTAAAACCGTTAACGGTGTTGGACCAATCTTTATTTTTCATCTATATATGTTACTATAAGTCTATTTGACCATTCAAAAAGCTAAATTATATTTTCAATTCTTCTACATCTAAATTAACATGATCTTTTTTAGTTTTTATCTTAGGTTGTGACCTTGTTGTCAACAAGGGTCTAATTGCGGAGCTGAGTGGTGAAACATTCTCTATAGTATTTCATTCAATTATTACGTACACAAATTTGTAACAGAGGTAGATTAAGAATATGAAAGTTGGTTCAACAGTGTAAACATTTTTAAAGATAAAGGACTAACTTGATCAAAAGAATAAATAAATGACATGTTTGAAACTTTAAACTAAGTTAAAGGACCCTTTTAGTAATTTTATTTTTTTTTCATTTGAGTTTTGGTCTCTAGTATCTACTTATTATGACGTTGAGCCCTACTTTTCATGAAGGATTTCCTATTCAGATACAATTTAATCTGTAGTTCTCTCTGAAATTATGATTCCAAACCTTAATCCCAAATTTCCATTGTACTTTTCATTCAAATGGTCATCATTCCTTACACAGGAAATGAAGAATAATGATTGCAAAATGGTAACCTAAGTGATTTATGACTGGGCTTGTTTAGTCAGTCTATTGCTTCACAATGGTGTCATTTGAAAGAGGCAGTATGACAATCGTTACAAGATTTTGCCAAATGTTTCAAATTTTAATACGAAGAGGTTGACATGATACTGCTAGGCACTTATTTGATGTGTTTTGTTAATTCACATATTCTGTGGTTTTGCCAGGAAATCGTGCCGCTTAGGAAGATTTGTCGGAGACCTGAAACTGATTACAGATTACATCAACTTCATGCTGTGAATGATGCAGCACCCACAGATCAGCAGAAGATTGTGTTGGATCATCCAGCAAATGTTCATGGCGCGAGGGTTACTAATCCTTCTGAAATGGTGCAAAAGCAGCACCAGATTGCAAATATTCATATAGTAACACCTGTTTTGCAAACAAATGTTTCTATACCACCACAAAGTATGAATGTGGATCCAATGAAAGCTGAAACAAAAGCTGATGTTCAAGCTGGAAATTCTATCACTCCAAGCACTGCTGCATTCACTGGAATCATTGCCACTAGCAGTGTTCCTGAAGTCACTACTCAGAACCTGGCTGAAGGGAAGTAACTTGAATATGTTTGCTTAAGGCCTTTGCCTTCTGTGGGGTTCATTTTTCCAAACCCTAGAATTTGGTATATGCCTTTTCAAACTTCTAACTAGTTGGATAGTTATCTTTTGTACAAAATGCTTGTACATGTGTTTTTACAGCTGTTTTGTCTGAACTATGGGAATTGAAAAGGGTAAATTACCCTCTTTTTTTTTTCTTTCTTGACAGCAAATTACCCTCCTTTTTAAGAAGTGCTATAATTACACTTCCATGATTTTGAAAATCATTTTCAGAATTCTCTTTTAAAAAAATCTTCCAATGCTCATGACAATTAATTTTGAATACTTGTAGATTTTGTGAATAAGTAGTTCAGCTTTAGCTGACCTTTTTATTTTCTATTTAATTTATTAAAGTGTAATACTTATATAAAGCACATAAATATAGATTTTAGTGTTAAGTAAATTTTTTGTCTTATATTTGATTGAACTAAAAAATCTTCTCAATTAGAACTAGTTTTGTCTATAGAATTGATTTTAATTTAAAGTTAGAATTTGTAGCTTTTCTCTACAACATGATTTCTACATCATTTTCTCTTAACTCGTGTATAACTAAAACCAACATTACAAACCCAATTTTTGTCTTTTGTCCCTCTTAAATTTTTCGGCAAGTTTTGGTCCTCTAAACGTTTATTGACTTTTGGTCCTCTAAACTTCTCTTTTTCAAAATTGCTCATTCTCTTAATTCAGTGTGAGTTAACTTGCACTTGGTATTTTTCAACGTGAGTTAACTTACGTTGACACTTTTAAGATTGGTTGAACCGGCTTAAAAAGTGATTGAACCGATCTTAAAAGTGTCAGCGTGAGTTAACTCATGCTGAAAAATACCGAGTGTGAGTTAACGAACGCTGAATTATGGGAATGAGTAAAAATGAAAGGGAGTAGAGCAATTTTCTATCCATTGCCATGTACCGGGAACTCTTGTCAAACCATAATTCAGAACAGATGAAAGAAACTGTCCATATTTTGCTATTTGAGCTACACAAAACTAAAAGAAGGGTCGTCACAATTTATGCTTAATATCTCTAATTCGTTAATCTTATTGATAAGTCTTCAAATACATTAATCAATTTGATATCACCGGTACCTGGGAGTATCCCAATTTGATCATCCCAAATCATTTTGAAGTATGGAGGAACACAAGGTTATTTCCAATGACTTGGAATAGAAGTCAAATTATAATTTTGGTGGTCTAGTTGCTTTTTAATTCCAGGAAATTATAATTCTAACAACACCCTCCATTAGTTGGCTAAATTCTAGAACTGAGCTACAAATCAAGACAAGTTCTATGCACCAAACCAGACAATTTCCATTGATAACTCAATATATATTCTGTTTGTCTTACAGAAACCTCTTGTCAAAAGTTAATTAATACTTTCCCTCAAAAAAAAAAAAGTTAATTAATACAATAAACCTCTCGTCATTTGTTGAGAACAAAAACCTAAAAAGAGCGACATGTCAGATTAATTATTTTCAAGATATACATTCAACTGACAAAACTTGCGAAAAACATGTCATAATATTAATCCTGCCTGCACTGCACACATAATAATGTTGAAATCATTCTTAGGAATTAAACAACATTCACAATCATTTTTCAACAGCAAACCCTGGGTTCACAGCAAAAAAATTAGCTCTTGCTAATGCTAAACTACGGGTCTCCCATTGCAGCCATGTTGATACCGTGGCCGTAAGGCCTAGTGTAAGCTAACCATTTCAGCCATTGCACCGAGTGGATTATACTTAATGAAAACTGCACCGAGTAGAAATGAAATACTTGTCAATCGAAGAACAAAGACTAACGCAAGGAAAGTTGCAGACTCAGAATGCAACATTTGGATCGCTGAGGAAAAACGTAATTCAACGCAATAAATGGGCGGTGCAATATTGCAGTATAGGTTAGATTGGCCAGTGCATCAAGAAATGATGAAAAACATCGATCAAACAAAACAAGCACCGATTAGTCCTAAGCCAATAACTATCATGATTTCAAAGAACAATGTGTGAATCCTGATCAAGAAAAAAGTGGCAGGTGTTTATACAAACCCTAGCAGAGAAGGGTCTTTTCGCTCAATCTAAACTTCAAAAAGATTGTGAGACCCTCAAAATATAGAAAGTTAATGTAGAGTTCGTTAGAGTTTAGCTTGTTAGTTTCTAACAAGTTCTATATAGAGAGCTTTTCATTTTCATTTACTCATTTGCTATCGTTTTCATTCTAATTCAATATGAATTCAAAGTATATTTCTTTTCAGCTTATTTCTCATGTGGGATGAGTTTCATCTATTTGGTCATGTGTTTGTACTGATTTTTAAAAATAAATGAACCTTTGAACTATATAAATGCATTTTGTTTACAAAAAATATATATAGAAACACCAAAAGTATATACTTGACTCAGTTAAATGATACCCCTTGGTACATTTTCTTTGCAAATGGAGTGGAAATAAATTTGGGTTAAATATGTTGTTGGTCCCTTTAAAATTGAGATATTTTAAGTTTAGTCCTTACTTTATTTTAATAGTTCTTTTAGTCCCTACAAAAAATTTCTGCACTCAGTACTAAAAGTTTCTATGCAAAAAATTATCGCAAAATTTGATTTCTACGTTCAGATTTTGTTACTTTTATCTTCAACTTTTGTCGTTTTAAAAAATTCATATTTAATTCGTTTCATGTTAAAAAATTCTAAATTTTAGTAAATGAACCTTTCATAGTGTTTTAAACATGTCTCAAAAAAATCATTAAAAAATCTAAGAGTATAAGGATAATTAAACAAACTTTGTTTTAACAGGGACTAAACTTATATTTCTTTTCGTAGGGACTAAAATAACTATTAAAATTTAGCAATGACTAAACTTAAAAGTTCTCAATTTTATAGGGACCAAAAACATATTTAATCTAATAAATTTGGACATGACCTCAACAAAAGTTTCGACTTTCAATAAACTTTTGGTCCTTTTTTTTTGACGTTAAAGACAATATCATTAAAGAAAGTCTGGCAATAAATCAAATGCCAAGACTGCAGAAATACAAGGTGGAGTTTCTTCGATCCATATGCAATCTAAATTCTTAAGAGCATATTTAGCTAAATAATGAGCAACTTGGTTGGCTTCACGCTAACATGCACAAAATTTAAACTACGAAAACTACCCTTAAAACTAATAAGATCTCGCATAATAGAGCCAACATAGTTGGGAGATTGTTGATGAGCATTCAACGCTAAAACCACGTTAAAAGCATCTGATTCTGCTATAAGATTTAGAAAAGACATGTCTTTCGCAAATTCTAAACCCTTCTGCATAGCTAACGCTTCTGCAACCTCTGAATCTGGTAATAAAAAGACTTGTCAGGAACTAGCACCAACGACAACACCTTCATTATCTCTCACTACAACACCAATGCCCCACTTATCACCCTCCATCGGACCTGCTGCATCAACATTAAGCTTATAGAAACCACTAAAAGGAGGTGTCCAATGAACATCAGATATTGGCAAAATTGGACCTCCACTTAGTCTCTCCACCAACACCGAACTAGCACTCTTAAAATTCACAATAGGTCTTTGTGCCTTTTGAACAGTGGAAGCAACATCAACATCAGTCCCCTCAAAAT
>Ga0315915_1006858_pt1 | contig 13803 bp, 6 predicted proteins | sample MpolbnodulesMG_FD_207738 | JGI IMG/M metagenome (GOLD analysis project Ga0315915, IMG submission 207738) | Medicago polymorpha root nodule microbial communities from Los Angeles, California, United States - branched nodules | ecosystem: Host-associated > Plants > Roots > Nodule | place: USA... | reverse complement strand
ATTAACATTTGTCAAAGTTATATTGAAGTTTAATAATTAATTAATGATTTAAATGCAGTTTTAGTCACCCTATTTTCTAAAACCGCAGTTTCGATCACCGTTTTTTTGTTTTGTGAATTACTCCCTCCGTTGCCAATTATAAGCAAATTTTATTTTTTAGATTCATTAAATTAATGATGCATGTAGTCTATAATATGATCCACATACATCATTAATTGAATAAATCTAAAAAGTCAAATTTGCTTATAATTGGCAACGGATGGAGTAAGTATCTTATATGTACAACTATATAGACTAATCATTCGAGACGAGTAAGACTGCAATAGGGACAAAACTCTCTCTCAAGAGATTAAACATTAGTCTCATTATTTCTAATTGTACAATTTTAGCCCTCCATTTTAAAATTTTAGATCAACTTATTTTGACCATCAAATTTGATGCAATGATAGTATATTATGTGATATGAAGAAAAAAAAATGAATGCCTAATTGTTGAGAATCTTTAAAAATAAGGTGTTAAATGGAATGTTAGCAGTGCATACAAAACCAATAGAATATGAATTGAAATGACAAACAGGGTTGTGAATGAACAATTTATTGTCGCGAAATCAAATATGATGATTAAAATCACGGACCGGTAAAAATATTGAAATCGAGAACCAAAATTACAGAATTAGAACTAGGGGGACAAAAACAGTGTGAACAAGATTGAGTTGGTAGGACATTGTACTATATATACATGGGTGAGGGGTTCAAACTCTAAATTTCCCACTTATTCATCTTAAAGGTGAAATTCTAACCTATTTAAAGCCTAGTTCGGCCCATCTCGTTTAATAAGAAGGTTGAGCTCAAGTTTTTTATAAAGTCTATTTAATTAAATAGGTTAGGCTAAGGCTTACAAAATAAAGACTAGAAAGTCTACTAGGTCAGCCTATTAGGCTTTTTATATATATAATATCTTATTAATATTGTTCTTTTTTTTTTATAAACTAAGCCTTCATATGGTTTGGTTATTTAGTAGAAAGTATATTGGTGTGATCATAGTTTTTTAAGATTTTGTTATTTAGTAGCAGACCTATTTGTGTGTTGTAAGTCTTCATAAGATTTGACCTATTTAGTTGTAGATTTATATGTGTTGTTATGCCTTAGTGTAAAATAGACTTTTATATAACCTTGGCTTCATCAGACCTTTAAAAACGCTAGGTCAGACTTTAAAAATGAGTCTATGACGGATAATAAGTCAATCTCATATCTATAATTTTTAAAGTAGGCCAGATTTAGGCCATACAGAACTCGACCAGGCCTAACTCATTTCCACCCTTATGATTCATACAACACATTATGTTATAAGTTTTTTTTTAGGAGTACATTAAGTTATTAATTTTATTAAAATACTTAATATAAAATAAAAAATAAAAAACAAATCATAAATTGTTTTTTTTTATAAATTACATTTATTTTCTTATTAAATTAATATTAAGGTTTAAATTTGATTGTAGTCTATACAATTATACGGTTTTTGGTTTTAGTCTAATAAATCTTCTCATTTAGACTAGCATTCACAAAAAATACTTTGATAAAGCAATTAGGTACTGTTTGGCCCGGCATTTTTTCAGCTTCTCTACATTTTTAAGGAGAAGTTAGGCCAAACACAATATCAATGAAGTACCTTCTAAAAAAAGTACTTTTTTTAGAATGCATAAGATTGAATGGAATGAGCTTTGACCAAAAGTTGTTAAATGCTACTTCAAAACACTACTTCTCGACAATTTATTTCACAAGCACTTCTCTTCAACTCTCGCATGCTGGCAACCTTTTTTTTTATTTTTGCAATATGTTTTTTTCTTCTATTTTATTTTGTTTTATTTTTTTTGAACCGGTCCATTTAATTTTTTTAAGGAGGGTCCATTTAATTTTAATATCTATTTTAGAAGAAATTTTATTATCTTTTTATCACTTATATATTAATTTCAATATCTTTAATTATCACAACCTCGCAAATATTTGTATTCCCTTTCTTCAACCTTAGAAATATATATACACACATTAGCGTTTAGAGTAATACTTTATGTCTGTCTGTTTGTTTCTTTTGTTACGCTAATGCGTATAATTGTTTTTAGTATTGCGTAATGCGTATAATTATTTTTATAAAATTTTGATTTTAATTAAAAGTACAAGTGTAGTTGCCTAAAAAAATTATACTTATATATATTTTACACATTTGTATTGTAACAAACTATGCATATCTTTTTCTTATTAAAAAAACTAAACATATCTTTTTCAATGACACCAGCAATGTAACAAATATAATATTATATAATATAAATTCTTATCTTTTTGTCTGACACTAAAAATATGGTATTCTTATAACAAAATTTGTTATAGAGTATAATTTGAAAAGAAAAAACCAACTATTCTCATTATATATACACACACATATACATATTATAGATATATTCTTTAACTCCACAATTCTTTCACGTTACACAAAATAAACGTCATTGTGTAAATATAGTATTTGTAAAAATATATCTTTTATATTTTAAAAATTTTTCCCTTCAAAAAATATTTTAAACATTTTTTTATTTAGTATGTTAATTCATAATAAATTCAAAGTTTTGTCCTTGTGAGCTTATCTCAGTTGATAAAGATAACGCATAAATATATGCAAGGTCCGGGGTTCGAACCCTGGACGCCACCAAAAAAAGTAATAAATTCAAAGTTTTGTACAATATTTTGCCAAACAACTTTTAACTTAAAAATAACTTCAAAACTAAAAAACAATAAAGAAACCAAATAGTTTTAACTTCTGCCTTAAAGAGTTTTATTTTAACTTTGTTTTAAAATAGCTTTTAGACCGAAAAAAAGTCTGGCCAAACGGTACGTTAGAATTCATCCACAAATTTTAATTCAACTAACAAAAATATTGATGTTTTTAAATAAAATATTATGACTGAAGTTTAAACTTTAAAAGATCAATTTATGCGTGCGAGTTTCTAATTTCGTCTATTAAGAAAAGTGAAAATAAAAGTCGGTCCATCACCGATAATCCTACAACCAACCAAATGCTTGGTTGAGGATCTCTTGTGCGTAACAAACCGATTTTCTTCCTTAAATAAAAGTAAAACTATTTTCTCTTTTTTAACATAGTAGAAATCAATACAATGACGTCTCTATATATGAACTCATTACTACCACTCTCACCATTATGCTCCTGGTCGCACAATTCTTGCTGGTTTGTCTTTTTCTTGTTCCATATTTTTGTTCTGGTTTCGTCTCTTTAGTAGTGCTCATGTTGATATTGAAACTCAAGTTGTAGTGCCTTAATTCAATACATATTGAAACGAGAAACCAAAAATAAATAAATATATGTTCTGGTTTGCCTTGTTATTTCTTTTTTTACTTTTCCAATAAATTTGGACCAACCATTTAATTGTAAGATGATAGTTGAGGATTGGAAGGTTCGGTTGAGAGTAAAGGTAGACATGGCAACTAAATCTGCCCCCGTCCAGATCCAGCTGCCCCCGCCTCAAATTTAACGGGAAAAAGCCGATTTAACTGGGTGCGGGTGTGGGAGAAATATGAGTTTTTAGTATGTGGGCGGGGCCGGAGGCAGAGATGCTTACACCCGCTCCACATCCACCGCTGCCGTGCACCCGCTTTTTGAAATTTACTTTATTAAGTTTTATAATCTTATTTCCATAAGTACCAATCTATTTTAATATATTATTACTCTTTAGAAACATGTTTATTATAATTATTTTGCTATTTTGAATTTTTTTTATTAGATCGTTAATTATTAATATAATTTTTGTTTTTTGTTGCTATGGAAAAAAATGAAAATATATGGATTTTTTAAATATTTTATAAAAAATAGAGTATTCGCGAGTGGAGGCGGGGCCGAGGCTGGAAGACCCGTCCCCATTGGAAGCGAGGTTGGGTGTTTAATTTTTACCCCCAATATAATTTGGAGACGGATGGCGGGTGCATGGAAGCGAGAGCAGAGATGTTTAAACCCGCCCCCGACCCGTCCTGTTTTCATGCTTAAGTAAAGGAAGATGTTAAGGGAGATATTTTGGTGAAGAAGTAGAAAGTTTAAAAAGACATGGGGTGATGCAATTGGAAATGGTGGGTCTGCTGATGATGAATTGAATGCCTTCATTAGAGACATACTAATAAATTGTTCACGGTTCACACATGCTTGAAGGTCCACTTCCAGCAGTCTAGTCTTTTCTATCTCAATAATATTTATTTGTACCAGGTTTTTAATGCAAATGTCTTTGAAAATGTCATTTCATACACTTTACATAGAAACTTATATTCCATAATTCCATTATCTTTCACTCTCCAAAATACTCAACATTAACATCACCATGTCCATGGAACCTCCAAATCCTCCTCCACCAACCACCCACATAGTAGCCGTACCATACCCAGGTCGCGGCCACATCAACCCAATGATGAACCTATGCAAGCTCTTAATCTCCAACAACCCCAACATCCTCATAACCTTCGTAGTCACAGAAGAATGGCTCACCCTCATCAACTCCGACCCAACAAAAACAAACAACAATAACATCAAATTTGCAACCATTCCAAACGTAATTCCCTCCGAAGAAGGTCGAGGCAAAGATTTTCTTAATTTTTTTGAAGCTATTGCGACTAAATTGGAAGACCCAATTGAGAAACTACTTGATTCGTTTGAGACAATGCCGAATGTGATTATACATGATAGTTATTTGTTTTGGGTTACAAGAGTTGCGAATAAGAGGAATATTCCTGTTGCGTCGTTTTGGCCTATGTCGGCGTCGTTTTTCCTTGTTCTTAAACATTATCATCTTTTGGAGGAAAATGGTGATTACCCAGTAAATCCTTCAGGTTAGTTATTTTGCTTTTTTTAGTAAATTTAAGGTACTTTTCTTTTTATTTATTTATTTATTTATATTGGTATGTTTTTATGGGTTAAGATCCTCTCCATTTGGTAAAAAAAATGAAGTTTGCAATTGGGAGAGAGATAGACTAAAAAATAGATGGTAGATCGTACCACTAAGTGAGTCTCACTACCATTAAATATAGTTTAGGAACCGAATTAGAGAGTTATAGATTATGGGTTAAATCGATGTTTTATTTGACACCCTGATGTATATTTGCTTTTCTTGTATTATTTTTAATTTTGCATGGGATATGTCTCTTTTATAGTTTAATTTAATATTGCCTAAAAAAAAACTATGATAATAAACACAATTTTTACGTTAGAATATTGTTTGTAAACATTTTTAAGTGTTTTGTGTGTTGCTTAAATTGTTGCAACAGAAGTTGGTGACAAACGTGTGGATTACATTCCGGGGAACTTATCAATTCGTCTCCAAGATTTTCCATTTCACGATGCAAGCTTACGCACCCGTAGATTGTTAGAATTAACTCTGAATAACATGCCATGGGTGAAGAAAGCACAATATCTATTATTCCCTTCCATATATGAACTTGAGCCTCAAGCAGTTGATGTTTTAAGAGAAGAATTTTCTATACCAGTTTACACAATTGGCCCTACTATACCATATTTTAGTCACGGCCAAATTGTCTCTCTAAGCACCAACCAAGATGTTGAACTTGATTATATAAATTGGCTAGATAATCAACCCATAGGTTCTGTTCTATATGTCTCACAAGGGAGTTTTCTTTCCGTTTCAAGCGAACAAATCAATGAAATTGCAAATGGTTTGCGCGAAAGTGGTGTTAGATTCTTGTGGATAATGCGTGGAGAAAGTTCTAAGTGGAAAGATATTTGTGGGGAAAAAGGGTTTGTTTTGCCATGGTGTGACCAATTGAGAGTGTTGATGCATAGTGCTATAGGTGGTTTTTGGTCGCATTGTGGGTGGAGTTCAACAACAGAAGGTTTGTTTTGTGGTGTGCCTTTTCTTACCTCTCCAATAGCAATGGACCAACCTTTGAATAGTAAGTATATAGTTGAGGATTGGAAGGTTGGGTGGAGAGTGGAGAAGAAGGTTAAATATGATGTTTTGGTTACAAGAGATGAAATTGCTAGGCTGGTTAGAAGATTTATGGATTTGGATGATGATGAAGTGAAGGAAATGAAGAAAAGAACAAAAGAGCTTCAACAAATATTCCAAAGTGCAATTGCAAGTGGAGGGTCATCCGAAAATAGTATGAAAGCCTTTCTTGGTAATATATTACATGGATCCAAACCATAGAGTAATATATTGTATCATTTTAATCCTCCCTTGTAGTATCTTCTACTTATAATTCATTTTCTAGTTCATCATTAGAGTTTGTTATTGTGCAAAACAAGTATTTTAACAAGTAATGGTTCGTCAACTTAAAATATAAAATATCATGAGATAAATAATTGAGTTCATTCTATTCAGAGTTCTAAAGGAGTTTTTATCTTGAAGTGAAAATTGAATGTTGCTTTAAAATGATGTAAATCTGTTAGATGGACAGACACGATGATAGACCAATCTTCTTTTGTAGCTAGTAAATCCATAAATGGAAATATTTGCAAGGGTAGTTCTTCCAGAGAGGAGGCACCAACAATTTCTGAGGAAATATATAAACTCCATCAAGTGCATTCGAATTAATATGTGATGCTTCTGGAGGGATCTTGGGAAGAGACCTTGGCATGTTTATCCTCTAAACCTTCATCTTTCTTCGAAGGAGATGTGAAGGGAATTTGATAGTTCAACTAGTTTGAGTTAAGAGATAAGAAGTTGGAGATCTTATATTTAAAATCGGACAAAGAAGTAAATATTAATTGAACAATAGAGACTAATCATTCGAGATGAGTAAGACCGCAACGAGGACAAAACTCTCTCTCAAGAGATTACACATTAGTCCCCTTATTTCTAATTGTACAATGTTAGCCCTCCATTTTAAAATTTTAGATCAACTTATAATTTTGACCATCAAATTTGATGACACGACAATATATTATGTGATATGAAAATGAATGGCTAACGGTTGAGAATCTTAAAAAATGGGTGACATAGAGTTGGGTGATATTGACTAATTACAATGTCACAATGCTTGTGAAAGAGAGAGAAACGCAAGCATTGTGACGTTGTGATTGACCAATGTCACCAATATCACTCAACTCTATATCACCCAAGTGCTATCCGTTAAATTGTGTGTTGACCAAGCATACAAAACCAAAAGAATATGAATTGAAATGACACATAGGGTTGTGAATGAACAATTTATTGTCATGTCATCAAAATTACATAATTAGAACCAGGGGACAAAAACAGCGTGAACATGACAAAAACAGCCCGACCCGATCTATCCCATTTCCACCTCTAAGATTCATACATCACGTTATGTTATAACTTTTTTTAGAAGTCCATTAAGAAATAAATTTTATTAAAATACTTAAAATAAAAACAATAAAAAGTCAATCATAATTTGCTTTTTTTATAAATTACTTTAATTTCTTATTAAATTAATATTAAGGTTTAAATTTTTTTTTGAATAATATATTAAGGTTTAAATTTGATTGTAGTCTATACAATTATACGGTTTTTGGTTTTAGTCTAATAAATCTTCTAATTTAAAAAAATTAGTTTGATAAAGCAAGTAAAATTCATCCACAAATTCTAGTTCAACTAACAAAAATGTTAAAGTTTTTAGATAAAACATTATGATTGGAGTTTAAATTTTATCTAATCTATTTAAATGTGTGATTTTCTAATTTTGTCTATTTAAAAAAAAAAAAAGGAAAATTCAATTAAGATGGCAAATGTCGGTCCATCACCGATAATCCTACAACCAAAAGGATCTCTTGTGCGTATAACAAAACTATTTTTCTCTCTTTTTTTTCTTCTCGTTTTTTTAACATAGTAGAAATCAATACAATGTCATCTCTATGATTGAACTCATTAGTACCACTCCACCATTATGCTCCTGGTCGCACAATTCTTGCTGGTTTGTCTTTTTCTTGTTCAATATTTTTGTTCTTGTTTCATCTCTTTAGTAAACACTCAAGTTGTTTTTGTCTTTTCTTTTTTCTTTTGGGTTTGCCATAGTCATACTTAATTTTACAATATTGGATTAGTGCTCGACTTATATTTATTTGCATGATTACAAAAAGTTTTTTTTTCTTCATTCGAATCGAATTGCCTAGTCCCTGTGAATTTAGCTCAGTTGAAAAAGACAATACATAATATATGTAAGGTCGGGTTTCGAACCCTGGACACTACCAAAAAAAAGAATCACACACATTAACTTGTGTTTGACACAGATATCACATTAGTCACTTTAAAACACAACATTACTTGCAAAATTGTTTTTCTTTTTTTGGTCAAGTACTTGCAAAATTGTTAATGAGAAATACATGCACCTCCCATCATAATCAGTATTGAAGTTATGAAACCAACTTCCTTCCTTCACGAATCATGAGCTAGCCATGTGAATTCTCACATCACAACAAACTCATTGCCATGAAGATCTTCATCAATATATTTGATAGTTGAGTCATCTACTTGACCCATCACAAGAAACTCATTGCTATATTTGATAGTTGATTCATCCATTTGACCCCACCCGGCGACTTCATATAATGTTACCCTCTATTGGATTCTCAAACATATGTTTTTTTTCATATAAAATTCTTACATCTTCACAATGAAGAGGAACTTTATATCTGCATCTCATGATTTTTTTGCAGTTCTCCATCTTTCAAATGCATTTTTTTTTTTACATATTTCTCATACTTTACCTTCTTTTTTTAGAGGACTTTACCTAATTTCTTTCTCTTAATTTTCCCACTCGTTTGCTGAGTTATTAAATTTATAAATGATTTTATATTTATGGATAATATTTTTTGTTGTAAATGCTTTTATAATTAGGGATGGAGAGAGAATCTATTTTTTTTAATATCTAAAACTTTCACACTTTATATGAAACATTTAATTTATTTACTAAAAGAAAGTAATGAATTGAAAAATGGTATATACTTTTTTTAGTTTTCATAAAATTTTACTAAAAATGGCAAAGTTAATATTGAAACATTTCTGAAATGTCTAAACAAACTCAACTTTTCTTTCACTTATAGTCTCCATAATATTTTTTAAATTTGACATTAAAGTTGGGAATAAACTCAAATCTGAAAGGAAAATAAAGAAAAAGAACCACAATGAAGAGGAAGAGGATCGTGATCTATACTATATAAAGAAAACTACCATTTTCAACACTTTTGGGTTGGATTTTTCTTTCCAAAGATACCATCAATTTTCAATACAAATAACACATGTAATAAATAGATAAGAATAAATTTAAATATTAAAAGAAATGTAACAAACACGATATAAATATTTTTTTTTTGTTGTTTTCCTTGTCATTTAAAAAGTGTAACAAACTATATGAGTATATTTATACTTACTTTTTTGAGTATATTTATACTTACTTTTTCATCATTCCAATTATACCCTTAAACAACTTTTTCTATAATAAAATTGTTGTTGGTGTCATTAAAAAAAGAATTTAGATTATATTTTTATTATTATATTGTATAGTTTGATTTTTTATAACTTGAAAGCAACAAACATTTAGATTTTTTTAGTTTTAATCAAAATCAAAATTTCATAAAAAAAACCGTTCGTAATTTTCAAACATTAGCATGATAAAAAGAGCGGAAAGACAAACACGTGAGTGCCCGTTTTTTCGCTAGTACAGAAGAAAGGAACCAAGAAACGAAGGAAGGATGTTTGTCATGACAGTGAGGATTCCAACGAGGATGAATCTAGCTGGATGGAATGTTTTGCCTCCTGATAGTTCTACAATTTGTATGCTCTGTGACAGTATGGGTGAATTGTCAAGCCACATTTTTCTTCATTGTAATGTCGGTTAATTTGATGAGGTAACTTAAATTTAGTTACATAATTCCTCCAAATATATGTATACTCGTTGGCTTTGTTGAAGTGGGGAAGTGGGAAAAATGCGTATTTGGAAAGACTTCTGGCTAATTTGGTTGGCTTTATTAGTTTGAGCTCTTATAGGTTGACACTCTTACGTGTCCATACCACCCTTGTACCACTATGTAGTGGCAAATTTAATAATAATAAAAAAGCATAATCCATCCTATGTTCTCTTTCTTCCTCACCCTTTCTTCTTTATCAGCCACAACCACCAACCATTTCCACCCACCACCACCATCCGCCGCCACCAACCATAAATCTCACCACCACCACCACCGTCTTCTGTTTTCACCTCAAATCTCACCTCTAACATCATTGTCGCCATCAAATCTAACATCCACCGTCCACCACCCTCAACCTATCATCAATAGTATCATCGCCGTTTCCAACTACAACGATCACCGCCGTTTCACAAGTTTTTCTCAGCGCAACCTTCACCGGGCGCTGCAATTTGTACATATCTTTTCAGATTCGCGTTTCTAGGTTTGTGTTTCAAGATCTGTGTTTTTTTGAAGGAGAAGATAAGGACGACGAAGAGAGAGGAAAGCTTGAGGAGAGGGAGATGAGACAGCGAGAGGTAAGATCTGGAATTGAGACCGGTAGAGAGATAGGTGGAGACGACAGCGGCGAAGTGATCGAAGATGGCAGCGGCGGAGTACTGACTTTATGTTTGAGTTTCTGTCTCCTGTGAGTTATGAGGGTGTGTTGGTCTTTCCATTTTTTGGACAAGTAAATAAAAAAATTAGAAAAAAATGCCAGCCAAGTGTGTGTATAGGGTGGTACAACTAAAATGAGTGTCAACTTATTTGCAGCACGTGCCCAACTTGTGTTGTTTTCAGGGTGTAGACAATGTGTTTGATTTTGGTTTGTGCTAATTTATTTGGAGGCTATGATTTTTTGTTAGGAGTTTCTTGTTCTTTTCACTATTTCTGATGAGCCTTATATCCTTTGAGAGAGTGTAGTGTCTCAAAAAACAGTGTACAAAGATGAGACAATATACAAAGTGCACAAACCTAATGAAGAATAAGTGAATCATGACGGTGCAGAGGAAAAAGAAACAAATCACGACGACACAGAGAAAAAAGAAGTAAAGAAGTGAACATTGACTATGAACGTTTTCAAGATTGTAATACATTTCTAGTAATTAAAAAAAACGTTGCATTCCCTAAAATAAGAATGTTTCTAGTGATCACACAAAGTAAAATTGACAAATATGACTATAAATGTTTTTTGAATTCATTTGATTGAATGAATTTTGTTTTTTTTTTTTTTGTGTTAATTTGATTCATTGCATTTTTCACTTTATTTTTTACATTTATAATACACAAAGTAAGGAACTTTTGTAAAAACAAAAAAGACCAAGTAAGGAACTATTTAAAATATACATAACTTTTAAGATTTTTTTTTGTTATGCAGACTAAATGGGTTAAACGCAACCCATACAGGCTGACCCAAATAGATAGTAATTTTTTTCAGACATGCTAAAAAGTCCTACAAAATTTCGGGTCAAATATGTAAGTCTAAGTCCCGCAAAAACATCAGATTTGGTAGACCGGCCCATACATACAGACTTATTTTGACATCTTTATATTTAGGTAGTGTTGTATGGATACTGTGGGATGTAAGAAATAATGTTGTTTTTAGGTGTTGTTTGCTTATTGTAGAGAGCTAATAGGAAGTATTAACACCTTATATTTTTTGAAGAAATAATGTTGTTTTTAGGTGTTGTTTGCTTATTTTTCAAACATGAAATATTTAAAATAAGTACACTCCAAGATTTCAAACCAACCGGATCAATATTAAGACCTTATCTTAAAAATGGGTGTTATCGAAAATAGGAGGTAGCATAGGTTTTGACTTCTCAACCCGGTGTTCAAATCCATTGTAAATATCAAAAAACGTTGTGAGTATTGTTTGACTCTGTTGTAATCGATAATGGGTTGAGTATCTCTAATACTTATTGTGGTTTATGTAACATTATATATAAAAAAAACCAACTACAATTATGGTAACTTTCTGCAACCAACTATCTAGCGCAAATTAAATTTTTTTTAAGGAAAAATTGTCATTATACTCCATATTAGTGCAAATTACAATTTAAAAATTATTCTCGTGAACTTAACTTTAGTTGATAAAGATACTTAAAATGTAAACTTCTAGCCACTAAATTTCTGATAAAAAAATTGAAAATAAATCTCATAATTTTGTCAAAGAATAAAATAAATCTCATAATCAGAAAAAAAAAGACTTAAAAGAAATTATTCTGATAAGTAATTGAAAATTCAGTGAACGTGGCAAAAGCCCATCATCGATAATCTTATAACAAATTGCTTGGCTGAGGAGCTTTTTGGGTATAACAAAACAGTTTCCTCTAAATTTTCTCGTTATTTTCTCAGAGTAAATGGGAACATAGCAATAGCATATTTGCATATCATAAAATCAATACAATGGCATCTCTATGTATGAACTCAACAATACCACTCTCACCATCTTCTCATCCTCGTAACAACACCTCTCTTTCTTCTTCTTCTTCTTCTTCTTTGCTTGTTGATAACAACATCAACAATAATCACAATAGCCTTAAAACATCATCAAATAGTTTGAAACCTATTGTTGTTATTGGTGACCCTCCTACTTTTGTTTCTGCTCCTGGTCGCACTATTCTCGCTGGTTTGTCTTTTTCCTGTTCCATATCTATGTTATTCTTGCTATAGTTACTAGTCGTACTTAATTTTGTTTATTTTATAGATTAGTCATTGAATTATATTTATTTACATGATTAGAAAAATAACTTGTTTTAATTGCGTGTCCTGATTATTCATATTGCGAAAAGTTGTGATGCTGCCACAATTGCGCTGATTGATACTGAGAGAAATTGTGATAGAATATTGCGCATAGTTGCTATGGCAGACCTATGATGCCACAGTTATGCTAGTAATTCTTTATATTGCGAAAAATTGTGTGATCGAATACAGTTGATGCTGCCATAAATGTGCTCGCGAATCTTTATATTGCGAAAATTTGTTATCAAATACTGTTGATACTGTTACAATTTCAGTGGAATGCAAACTTTGATATTGTGCACACCCACTATTGCAGACCTTTTTTATAAACCATTTACACAAAGAGGAATGCTATTCATAGCGAGAAATATTTTCCCGAAGTGATCCCGAAATGTCTTTAGCCAATGAAATGTGTTGCTTCCCTGAAAACACGGGTGAATTGGTGTAGTTTGAGGGATGGTATGTTGAGTAAACTGACTTTTGTGTTGCTGGCCTGGAAAACAAGGTGTTAATGGATGTGTGTTTTATGTGAGATAGTGCTCAGTAACTAATTCGTGATAGTTTTGTGAGGATATCTCTCACAACACATAGCAATTTCCTTATGCAAATGAGGATCAAATGGATAATGGTATAGTAAAAAATTTTTTTTTAAGGAAACTTATGAGTGCTGCTTGATAATCCCCTGGCTTAAAGCTGAGCTGAAGTATTACTGATCTTTTCTTACAATTTGATGTATAAACTATAAACTATTATCTTTGCTTGGTTTTTCAGAATCATTATTATTCAACCTCTCTGTCTAGTATTTTGTGTTAGAAATATGGAATTGGAAATGTAATTTTTTACTTATTAGTAATTACTGTTAGCTGTTTTTGTTGGCTTTGTTAATCTGTATGTGTAATTATTTTCATTCTCTATTTGATAGTCTTAGACTTCACAACTACAATTTAAAGTCTGAAGTAAAAGGGATTAAAATTTCTGTGGACAGAATAGTGTCCTGTGATTTTAACACACTAATATGATGGTGTTCTTTCTCACAAGCGTTATCTGAACTAGTTTTGATTTTTATTGCAAGTTGTCTCTCTTTTATGTATT
>Ga0315915_1006854_pt1 | contig 13806 bp, 9 predicted proteins | sample MpolbnodulesMG_FD_207738 | JGI IMG/M metagenome (GOLD analysis project Ga0315915, IMG submission 207738) | Medicago polymorpha root nodule microbial communities from Los Angeles, California, United States - branched nodules | ecosystem: Host-associated > Plants > Roots > Nodule | place: USA... | reverse complement strand
TTTACTCTATTATTTAAGTATTTTACGAAGTGTAGCATTCCGTATACGTTGTAATACTCTGATTTACATGTATGATTTACATTGTTGGGAATACGGGGTGTTACACTATACATTTCTGACTTTTATGCTATCTATACATACATTTTTTATGATATGGTTAAGTTTTATTTAATAAATAATAGTCTCAATTATAATGTGCCAAAATTATATATTTCTCTTTAAATTTCTGACTTTATATATATATATATATATATATATATATATATATATATATATATTTACTTTAAATTAATAAAAAACGCTATCTGGAAAGGAAAAATAAAATAAAATAAATGTTTTGCTAGCGCTTTTTTTCCATTATAAAGCGTTATCTAAACCTATTGTTACATAGCGCTTTTCAAAGAAAAATGTTGTTTTTAAACCTGTCTTAAATGGCGTTTATTTATGAAAGCGCTATCTAAGGAGAACTTTTGCTAGCGCTTTTTGACATAAAGCACTATATAAACCCTGCTTTAGCTAGCACTTTATACAGAAAAAAAGCGCTATATTACCTTTACCAGCGCTTCAAAAGCGCTATCTAAAGCCAAAAAAAAAGCGCTATGTAAGCCCATTTTTGTAGTAGTGTATACAATCACTTTCAATACATAGTTTGGGCACAGATAGTAAATTCAATTTGAAGTCAGCAACATATAACACATTCTTGGCATGCACAGATAGTTATAGTCATGTTACCATTTGGTAACTTGATATGAACAAGTTTAATGGACTGATAAGAATCAAAAGCTTTAATAGAGGAGCATATATGGTCACTTGCACCTGAATCAACTATCCATGAACCAAAACTGCAGTGATTCAGAGCATATGAAAGTGTGGATATACCTGATGTCACATGATTTGTGACATGGTTCACCTTGCTGGAGGAACTCTATTGAATTTGGAGAAGATTAACTAGCTGTTCATATTGCTCCTTTGTGATGCCAAATGAATCACTCCCTTTACAAATCTTTGAATCATCAAGATCCTCCCTTTATTCATGCACTTCAAGAGAGGAATTGTTAGCAGCAGCAAGGAACAAACACGTTGCACCACCAGAAGTGGATGAGGAACCTCCATTACCACGTCCTCGTCCTTGAAACTTATTCACTGAATTGATAAGAATCTTAGACTCATCAACATGAATAGAAACTCTGAATTTTCTTTCATGCTGTAATACCATTGAGAAAATCTTGTTGAGAGTAGGTAAAGGATTCATCAACAAGATTTGAGAACGTACAAGATCAAATTGATCATTAAGACCAGTGAGAAAACGAATGGAGCGTGTAATCTCATGCTGATGCTTAGCATTAAACTCACTAGTATTACATGTACAACGATGAAGACAAGTACAAATCGGAGTAGGAAGATATGCTTCAAGCTCTTCCCATAAAACCTTCAATGCGGTGAAAAAATCAGAAACATAGCGCGAATCTTGCTTCAATCCAAAGATTTTGCACTGCAATTCAGAAATTCGAATGTAATCACCTTGATAAAATCTTTCCTTGAGTTCGTTCCAAACATCCATGGCATTCTCAAGAAAAACAATGCTCTGTGCAATGGAATCTTCAACAGAATTCATGATCCACGAATGCACAAGCATGTTGCAACGATTCCATGCCTTGAAACTTGGATCAAATTCCGTAAGAATTGGAATTGATCCATCCACAAAATCAAACTTGTTCTTTCCCCCTAAAGCTCTTCGCATTAAACGCGCCCAAGAGTGATAATTTGAGTTGTTCAATACCAGAGCAACGGTGACGGAGGAAGGACCATCAGAAGGATGAATGTAATACACTTTACCAGGCTGTTGAGACGGATCAAGAAGTGGAGGAATAACAGCTCTTCCATTGACACCACCGCTCGCGGCGACGTTAACAGCGTTACCACGTACCATCGTGAACGGAGAAGAAGAAGAGGTAAACGGAAAAACGATGCGCAGCAGAGCTCAAAAGAGTTGTGATACCATGTTAAACTTCACCATATCCATGGTGAAAGTGGAAAAAATGCAGAAGCTTAACAAGGAAGAAAAAGAGAAAGTTAGAGAAAATTCTAGATTCATTGAATGAATTGAAAATGGTTACATCAAACCTATATATAGCTGTTTATGATCCTAAAAAGTTAAGATCAAATGCAAAGTAACTTGCTCTCCAAGCTAACTAATATAACAAACAGTGATACAGTTTAACACAACCCAAGATATACTAAGAAATGTAGGTATGGGCACAAAAACTAAAGCAATAGAGAGGGAGAGAGAGGGAGGGAGAGAGAGAGAGAGAGAGTGAGAACACAATGAAAGTATGAGGGAGAGATTTGTCTCAAAAGTTATCACAAAATAGTTGTACAGATATCATTTCTCATTATTTTAAGATAATCTAAATTTGACCTAGATAATAATCCTTTTTAGTTTTTAATTTTAGTGTCATGATGACTCTCATTGGAATATCGAATAAACATAAGAGATAGAAGAGACCAATTACCACTATCTTTCACGTTTGTTATTTATTGATTTAATTCCTTGTTTCTTTCAACTGACAGCTAGCAAAGTGGTGGCCATGGATATTATTATTTCAGTTGCTGCTAAGATTTATGAGTATACGGTTGTATTGGTCGTCAATTTGGTTACATACTATACTACAAAGGAAACCTTAAAAGGATGAAAATTGAGGTCCAACAGCTCGAAGGATCAAAAGGTCATGTGCAACACAATGTTGATGAGGCTAGAAGAAACGGAGAAGAGATTGAAAATATTGTCCTGAAGTGGCTGAACGGTGTGGACAACACTATTGCTGAGGCAAAGAAACTTATTGACACTCAGGGCCATGCAAAATCTCAATGTTCTATGAGATATTTTCCCAATCTGTGCCCAAGGCATCGACTGAGTAGGAAAACCAAAAAGATGATACAAGAGATTTCTAAAGTTCTCGCAGAAGGAAAATTTGACAGAATTTCCTACCGTGCTTCTTCTCAATTGACAGTCACGCCATTTGGTCGAGGTTATGAGGCCCTGGACTCCAGAACATCAATGTTGAATGAGATTATACTAGCATTGAAGAATCCTAACATCTTCATGATTGGGGTGTATGGGATGGGTGGAGTGGGCAAAACAACACTAGTGAAAGAGTTAGCTTGGCAAGCTGAGAATGATGGGTCATTTAGTTCTGTAGTTATGGCTACTATCACTGATTCTCCAGATGTGGAAAAAATTCAAGGCCAAATTGTTGATGCCTTGGATATGAAATTTAATAAGGAGAGCATAGAAGGAAGAGCAACACAATTACGGAATAAGATAATCATGGAGAAGAGTATTCTTGTTATTCTTGATGATATGTGGGGTACACTTGATTTGGTAGAAGTATGGATCCCTTTTGGTGATGACCACAAAGGATGAAAATTTGACAGAATTTCTTACCGTGCTACTTCTCAAGTCACAGTCACACCGTTTCGGTAATGAACATTTTCCTGTGGTTGTGGTTGTGATTTTTCAGATCTAAATTTTTACGAACAAAAAATTGATGAAGATATTCTTGAAGAACACGTGAATAACACAAATAAGCTCAAAAGCCCATTAATCAGTTTAATCATAAACAATTAATAGGTCGGGTCACTGTTTTTTTGTTAGACAAAACTACAAAAAGTTGATAACAAGTTACCAGTAATAGATATTAACCATCCAAATATAATAATAATATATCAATGGCTGACGTTTGTTTAGTAAGTAACTTGTGGATGGTGCAAAAATTTGTGTATTGTGCATGCTAAATGCCACCACATTTATTGATGAACAGACAGTTTCTACTCGGAAATACTGTTCATTGTTTTAAAATTGCTTTTTGGTCAGTTTATTCGTACGGCTTCTTGTGGACGTTGGGATTGTATTATTTTCTTTTACCCTCATGCTTTCATTGGATGAATTTTTATTTAAGTTTATTGTTTTATAATGTCAAGAGGTTTCAACAGTTGTTTTCCTATCATATCCTTTGTCATAACACAGTACCACTTAAATACATTTTCGAGGCACTAGGGATCAAATTATCAGTTAAATAACATGGAGCTGTCCATTTTTTAATTTAATTTCTTACAAAGTATTATTATAATACAGTAAATATCCTAAAGAAGCATCCAAAACAATAAAAATTGAGTATTATATTATCCTCAAAAAAAATTATAGGGGATGTCCCACAACAAAAATCCTATATGAACCTAAGAACACTGGGTCTCCAAGCTTAACATCACAGTATTTACACTCAAGTAATAAAACCTACAACCACATCTACCTATTTTTTCCAAAACTTCATACTATTTCATTGCACAAATCATTTGTTCATTGTCAATACACCCACCATTCACTCCTTCACCTTCCATTTCTGCCAATTTCATTGCACATATAGTAAAGATAAAATTGATCTTCTTCACAAATTATCATCTTTACCCTTCACTCCTTCACCTTCCATTTCTTCCAATTTCAAAACATTATGCAAACACAAGTTGAAACCAGAAATATTTAATGGTATTCGTGAGAATAAACTGAAACAAAAAATCACTTCTTTTACAAGTTAAACTTTTTTAACAGTCTCATTCAGATCTAGTCCAAAAGAAGAATATACAACTTTGACCATCTTTACAAGTAAAGAACATGAGGACTAGCTTGCACCACCAAATAGATTGGTCCAACTTGGACCATTTTTTTCATGGTTAGATTAGATTATACAACCATATCTTTGCAACTCTGTCTCTGGAACCAAAAAGACTCGTCACTTTTTCTTTATTCTCTCTCCTTTGAGCTTCTTCACTCTTGCAACAATGGACCTTTTTTTTTCTCCTTCCAACAATGGTCTAAAAAATACAATTGATTTCTTTTTGTTCCTTGTTTCTATTTAGCTTTGTGGTATGACAAGTGCAACATGGATGAGATTTCATTCTTAGAAGGATTCTCCAATATTATTATTAGACTGTTTCATGTGGATTTTAAAAAATTATGGAATCCAACCAAAAATATAAAACTGGTTTCTGAGTTGGGTTAGTAATCAAATTGCTATATTTAAAATGTTTAATAGTTTTTGTGTTTCAATTTTCAAGTGCTTGATCTAAAAGTTGTTCTACCAATTCTATTTTCCTGTTTTTGTAAATCTAGTTTGTCTAAGATGTGAAGATTGATGAAAAATGAACAATCATCAATTCAAGTTCAAAAAAGAAAGTATATATTAGGATTTTTCTTTGCAATTGCAGCAAAAAGGAATATGAGCGATGGTGTATGTGAAATTGATTTTTGCAGTGGAACCGAAAAGTGGTGTTTCCTGGAGGGAGAGAGAGAGAGAGAGAGAGAGAGAGAGAGAGAGAGAGAGAGAGACTAATCATGTGTGTGTGGACTATGATAAAATTTGTGTATCTTATTTGATCATTGATTCAAATCAACTGGTCTAAGTTGGACCAATTTTTTTGGTGGTCCAAACTATACGTTGCCTGATGATGATAATGACGACCCCATCATCAACAAGTTGACATTGCAGTAACCTTTTCAAAAGCAAATAAGGTAGAAATAGAATTGAATGAATAGTGTCAATGAACAAACCTTCATTTCTGCTAAATGGCTTATATCATGTGGAGAAGTTGCAGTAATATTAATATATGGTCATCTATAAGAGAACGAAGGTGATCAAAGACAAACAACTAATGTAAAGGAAAAATAAAGATTGTTTATGAAGGTGAGAAAAACACAAGAAGGGGGGTTGAATTGTGGTTTCTTTTTCTTTTCTCCTAAATTGAAGTCACTATTCAGAACCTGATAGAGTTCAGCTTCTGAAGTGATGTTCAGAGTCTAAATGCAGTGAATAAGTAAAGAGAGAGAGAGAGAGAGAGAGAGAGAGAGAGAGAGAGAGAGAGAGAGAGAAGAAAGACACAAAGCAATTATACAGGTTTCTTCCACAAACCGGAAGTGGTCCTGTCCCCCTTGCACTTCCAAGGAGAGTTCGCTAAAATCAATATCTGATTACAAATGCTCACTGCTCAAAATAGCAAGAGACTTCAAACTACTAAAGCACAACTACAAGAGATTTCCTATGCTCAAGAACACAATCAAGAGACTTCATATGCTCAAGCACAACTGCAAGAGACTTCTATTTAAATAGAATTACAAAGAAAATTGTTTGAGGTTGAACACTTGATATACAATTAGTGGTGTTCACAATACAAGTCAGATATAGACTCTTAAAACTCTAGAATTTCTAAGATATGAAAGTTGTTAAGAAATTCTAAGTGAACTTTTGATGTGGAACAATTTCAGCAGAGTTTTTGGCACTTGTAAAATTGTTGTGAGAGTCTTTCCAGCACATCAAAAAGAGTCGTTTGAAGCTTGATCATATCACCAATGATCTATTGCTTGATTTGGTTATTGTCCTATGAAGGAACAATTTCAAATCCATTCCATGTATAGAGGAATACCAGCGTAGTCACAACTGTTGTTCTTGTACTATTGTAGACACAAAACAGAGTAGTGGAGATAGTGGTTGTACACTTGTACTATTGTCCTTTTTCCAACGTTCTCCAAAGAATAAGCATCCAATGCATTCAAAATCCCTGATTTAGCCGTTGCTCCAGGCTTCTATACTTCTGCAATGATAGGCGTGATAATAACAACATTTGACAAACATTGAAGCTTCCAGTCTTCAACTTCTGATGATCTTCAGAACCTCTGATGACGTCAGCTTCTGGTGACCAGCTTTTGAGGAAGGTGCTCCTGATGACGTCAGCCTTACTTGATTTGGTAGAAGTGGGGATTCCTTCAGCACGGTAAGAAATTCTGTCAAATTTCCATGAAGACACCCGACGCATTAGTCACACCAAATGGCATCACAGAATATTCATAATGTCCATATCTTGTTCGGAATGCAGTTTTGGATATATCCTCCGCCTTCACTCTTATTTGGTGATATCCCGATCTTAAATTAATCTTGTTGAACACTTTCGCACCCCTATTTTTACTTGAGAGTTAGGCCTCCATATTCATAGGAACGACCATGTACACAAACATACATCACAAACTTCTTTTTAGGTGCTTCAAATTTCAAACCCAAAAATATGAAATCTTTATCCTTGAAAAACAAATTGAATCATTAAATATAAAACCCTAAAACTCAAAAACGCACTCATCTTTTTGCACCATCATTGTTCTTCAATATGCTTCTTTTTACACCAACAACAACTATGAGTTTAAGCACACAAACATATCAATTCAATCAAATTAAGCATACCCATAATTTCACATGAATTAAGAACACGAATTTCATCATAAAAAATCACAAAAAGTAACAATTCACAATAATCACTTATTACTCATAATTGGAAAGATGAATATAGAGCTTAATTAATGAAATTAGTCTATCCCTCTTACCTCAAGGATTCTTCAACACCAACTATGACCTCAATTTAGCTCCCCCAAGTCTCTATCCTCTTCTTCTCTTCAAGCTATCCTTTTTCTCTCTTTTCCTCTTGTGATCTACTTTCTCTCTCTACCTCACAAAATATTTTGTGAAGTGAATAATGAGTAATGTTAACCTAATTATCATAAGAGTATCTATTTATATCCTCAAAATGGGTTAGGCTAAGTCTCACTCTAATTGGGTCACAAAACTCTTAAAAACTATTTTCTAAAAAGTTACTACTCATTAATCCACTAAAACATCGAATAATTACCAACTTTAATTAATTACCATAACTCACTAGTAACTTAGTAAAATAATGATTCTCACTAAAATACCAAAAATAACCTTCTTAATAAATTACTCATTCACCCTTACTCGTCAAATGACCAAAATACCGCTTAGTCTAACAATGACTAAAATACACCTTTAGGCTAAAAATCCACTAATCCCCACACAAATACACACAAAGGCAAATAAACACATAAACACCCATAAATACATACGATAATTAAATAAAATAATTCTAGCTAAAAACGGGTTGTTACTGTAAGTCTCACACCCATCAGGGGTGGATCCACCATAAGGCATGGTGTAGCAGTTGCTACACCAGTTTATTGCCCAATATTATTATTTTTTTAATTTAGCAGACCGAAATGATAATATATATCAAATAATTGGAAAAGTTTGCACAAATCAATGCGCGTCCTAGTGGTAGAGTGTCTTTAACTGTAGTCATGTCCATGGTTCAACTCCCAATGCCTCCATTTTTAACTTTTTTTTAAGAAAATCATATTTTAAGAAGAAAATCATAAAAAAGTGTGTTCAACGGGATTCAAACCTGAGGTACAAGGGTGAAACTGACTTGCTTTATCCATTTAGCTTTAGTGCTTTTTTTGTTTTAGTTTTGCATTACTAATATATATATCGTATTATAAATTAAATATACACTAAGTAGTTTCTTTTATAATTTTGCCACACCAAACCATCGTGTCTAGGTCCGCCCCTGACACCCATACCTTAGAATTCAAACCTTAAGCTTTCCTAGCTCCAATCTTCACCTCTACTTTGATCTTCAAGCTTGTTCTACCTCTTTCTCCTCTTGGTCTCCTTTCTTCTTTCTTCTCTCTCAATTTTATATGTATTCTCACTTTGCATCATTCTAGGTGAAACTTACCAAATGAATTTCCAAACTAGGGTTATGACTACTACTAGTCTTATATACTCATCCATTTGAGCTTAACGCACTTACTCCTATTGGGCTTAGTCTATTCTTACTAACAAATAACCCTCCTCTTTCTAATTCAGTTAATTCTCCCTTTTTACCATTTGACCTCTATTCTACTAATTCAAAAAACTTACTACTAAGTCCACCAAATAATCTTTCACGTCAAATTACTAAAGTACCCCTCACAAAAAATTACCAAAACTACCCTTAATTCCTCTATTTATACTAAAATCCAAATAACCCAAAAATCCAAACACATCGAACAATTAAATAAATAATGAAACAATTAAATAAGTAATATCTTAAAAATTGGATCGTTACATTTAACATTTCTATTTTTTAAACAAATTGTGCAAAATGTGTAATATTATAAAAATCTCTTTGACATTTTTTTTTAACAAAACATGAATTGTTAACCGCCAAAACTATAAATATTCATAATTAATTCATGTTTTGTTAAAAAATCCTATATTTTGTAAGAGATTCTTATAATATTATAAACATTTATGAAAAATGTTATTAAAAAATATGAAGTCTACATATGAGTTTATTTAAAAGTAGGGACCAAATGTGGTGTTTGAAAATTTTATAGGTAATAGAAGTCGGAAAATTTTACGAGGACTAAAATGAAATGTTGATATATTTTTAGAGACAGAAAAGATATTTAACCCTAATAAAAACACTACATTATGTAAATATTTTTTGAGATTTACTTTTCCCACCCTGCTGCCTTCTCACACTCCCTGCAAAAATTCCAAAAATACCCCTCATCTGGATTTCATTTTCCAAACCAGATTTTTAGTGTATCCGGAAAATAAAATCCGGACAATTGCGAAAAGAATATTTTTTGTCTTTCTTTGATGTCAAGGGTCTTTGTTGACCGTTATACGACCCCCACATAAGCTGCAATGCAGTTGCAGGGGTCGTATGAGCAGTCAACAATGACCATGACACCACAAACACTCCTAAAACCTACCTAAAAAACTAATTTTTTTTGAAGAAAATGTAAGAAAAGAGGTGAAGAAGAATAAAGGAAAATGTTGAAGATCCAAGCCTAGCCTTAAATAAGTCATAGGTCTTAATTACAGTCAAATAAAACGTGTTCCACATTCAAAACTGTCAAAAAATGAATTCAAACTCCACTAACCGGCCTAACCTTTGGTGAAACGTTACCGGCCAAAATGTTACTGAAGGTTTCCGGATTTTATAATCCGAACTGCATCAGACCTTTTATATTGATCGTTTTCGTTGTGAATGCCTTGGAAAATAATAGAGCAAAGGTACATAACATAAATAGAAGCAACATAAGACAAATAAACAGTTAAAAAAAAACCATAATAACAGAAATGTTGAATCTTTTGGGAAGGTGTTTTCCAGAGGATTTCTTTGAATTCAATCCCGCTGCCTTGCCAAATGACATATTCATCTAGCAGGTAGCAGGATCAAACTCATAGAAACCTCTTGATATTCAAATATAGAGCAACCTCTTTGTATCTATATATTTTTGTCAACATGCGGAAGATCTTCATCATGCGGACGCGGTCAAATAGAGAGCTATCTATTTGCGACCACGTGAGAAAGATCATCAGCTTAATGACAAAAATTTGCATGGTTTTCTTTGGTGTGTTTGTGTGTTTTGCTGGCATTGAAGCTGAAAATCGGAGACGGTGTATTTATAGTGGTACTTGGATGTTGTGGACCACATAAACTCTTGGTGCAATGTGGTCCATACAAAAGAATCCTATGCCGAAGTATTCCGGATTTCGTATTCCGGAATACACTTATGCCTTATGTGATTCTGGATTTCATAATCCGGACTGCATAATCCGGATTTCATCTTGGACGTAAATTAATATTGAAAGTTTAAATTATATATATATATATATATATATATATATATATATATTATTCAAAACATAATGCAACAACTTAATTCAACAATACATAACTAACACGCAATTAAAACATAGCATATTATAACGGATAATCTAAACTAACTTCTTCCTCCTCTGGTCCCTCCAGCAGAGCCCGAATCTCTTCGTAGTTCCTGGGCCGGTGCAAACTTTTCAGAATTGGTTCAGCAGATCTAACCAACGAAGCGTCCAACTCGATCGGTTCTCTAGTACCATGTTGAGAAAAGATAGAGAACATGGTTCTCACGTCGTCATTGTCTGTGAGTTTCATCCGACTGAAACGAAGAGATCCAGCTGAGTCGGACAATGGACATTGATATTCAACACAGACCACCCTCCTCGTGTCTTTGTGGTTGAGTTGACGGTTGATTTGATCCAGCTCATCCTTCAGCCTGGATAGGGTGACATCGTTGTAGTAGATTGGCGCTAGCTTGGTGTTCAGATCAAAGCCAGGGAATTCCATGATTTCTTTTCTGGTGTAGTTTACTTGTAATGAAAACAGGGACCCCTATTTATACAGGTATCTGGGCGTTGTGGACCACAAAAATTGTCGGCGCAATGTGGGCCACACAAAAGAATCCAATGTTGAAGTAAACCGGATTCTAAAATCCGAACCAACACTCACCATACAGAAAGTCCCAAGTTTCCCTTTGGTCCACGCCATAATCGTATTTTTCCAGAATATTAAATCTGGAATCCATGTGTTATCCGGATTATATATTCTGGACTGCACCAAAAGTTTTGGCCGGTGGTCTCCACCACAAACAAAACGTTTTTCAAACGTTTTTGGACGGTGGTAAAAAACGTGTTTTTACACATTTTTTTACTGTAATTATGACCTTCAAACACGTTTTTGGTCCCTCCGTCCCTATAAATAGGCTCATTTCCTCAAAATTTCTCACACCCTCTTCTTTCTCCTCTTCTCCTCTTCTACAACGATGTGTTTCCATCGTTGGCCTTTCATAGAAAGAGGCCTCTTTGGAAATCCATCAGGGGTCATATGATCGGTCAATAGGGAAGGGGTCAGTCTGGGTGTGAGGTTGGTCTGTCTGGGTGTAAGTTTGACCATCATGGTCTCTTGCTCCCTAGAGGCCCCTGTGCCCCCTCTGTCTCCCCGCCAACAGTGAAGCAACTGGTATGTGCTCTCAGTCGGAGCCATTGGTATAGCTTACCCCCTAGAAATAGTTTTAGGTTCTTATGTAATAAGATTAGGAATAATTTTAGGTTCTTATGTAAAAAGCTTCAACATTATTGTAATGTATTATTCAAATATCAATGAAATGAGTTGTTTTTATCTTTTTGTCTTTTTATTTCTGTTTTATATTTTTATTTGCATTTATAGAAAGAATTTCAAAGCTTAAAAATGAAAAAGTTCTGGAAAAAGGCCATTCCGGATTTTGAAATCCGGATAAATCTGGTAAATTATAACAATTCAATCCGGAAAACGAAATCCAGACCAGGGGTAATCTTGGAAAAAAAAAGGGCGCGTAAGGAAAGCCACAGGGTGGGAAAAGTAACTCTCATATTTTTTTCCCCATATGTTTATGTAAATAAAATACACAAATGACGCTATTAGGTTTAGAGTCTATTTAACAATATGAACATCAAGAAATTATTGTTACAACATATTAAAAGACCAAAAAGAACCATGCATATCAAAATCAGAGTAAAGAACCGAAAACTAAGCCAAGCACGGTCTTTTACTACTCTTTCTTTGATTTATATTTATTGCTGAATTCGCAAACACTGTTCACTATTGCAACGGTGGGTGCAGCAAGTGTCATAACACTAATAGCCACCGCAGTAGTCCCAACCCCAGCAACCGGCGCACCAAGCAAAATCACCACGGCTGACCCAGCCACCCCAGCCACTCCAACTGCCGTCCCTATTGCTACACCCTTAACAATTGCTAAAGTTTTGGACCTCTTTTCAGCCTCCTGAATCCATAACAAAATAAATAAATAGAACCTTCGTTAGTATGCCTCAAATAAAGCTTGTTATAAGGAAAAATTCCATTTGCTACCTACCTTCTTAGCAATTGCTAAAGTTTTGGCACTCTTTTCAGCCTCCTAAATCCGTAACAAAAAAATAAATAGAACTTTCGTTAGTATACCTTAAATAAAGTTTGTTATAAGGAAAAAGTCCTGATTTCTACGTACCTCCTTAACAATAGCTAAAGTTTTGGCACTCTTTTCAGCCTCCTGAATCCATAACAAAAAAAATAAACAAAACATACGTTAGTATGCCTCAAATAAAGTTTGTTATTAGGAAAAAGTCCCAATTGCTAAGTACCTTCTTAACAATTGCTAAAGTTTTGGCACTCTTTTCAGCCTCCTGAATCCGTAACAAAAAAATAAATAGAACCTTCGTTAGTATGCCTCAAATAAGGTTTGTTATAAGGAAAAAGTCCAGATTGCTACGTACCTCCTTAACAATAGCTAATGCTTTGGCATTCTTTTCAGCTTCCTGAATCCATAACAAAAAAAATAAATAGAACCTTGGGTTGTATGCCTCAAATAAAGTTTGTTATAAGGAAAAGGTCCCAATTGCTACATACCTCCTTAACAAGTGCTAAAGTTTTGGCACTCTTTTCAGCCTCCTAAATCCATAACAAAAAAATAAATAGAACCTTCGTTAGTATGTCCCAAATAAAGTTTGTTATAAGGAAAAAAAGAAAGGACAAGAATGGATTTTCATCCAATGTGTAGCCAACTAAAATAGAAAGTGAAAAAGGTTAATGAAGAGAAAATGAAATCTAGTGATATGGGGTTTAATTATCGATGGTGGTTGTAATCCACGTGGGTTGACTTGATGGTGTGGCTTGGTACCTTGGAGTGTGCGTCTCCTCAAAATCTCTTAATCAATTTGGTACTATTTTGGGTGGGCTAGTTTAACTTCTTAAAAAAATAAAATAAATGGTGGTTGTAGAGACAACAATATTACCATTGTTATTTTCAGCAATTCTACATGTGAATCGATATCACTACGAAGCTTGGATTGCACTTTTGAATCATCCCAATTTGCGTGTTCTGGAGCAGCTTCTGGAAAAATCAAAACAAATAAGAATGAGCACATATATGAAAGAGTTATATGATAGCTAAGGAGAATTAGCAACTCAATTGGAAGTAAATCCATTCAAGAGAGAATATGTTCCTATAAAATGAGAATACCTACACAAGCAAATCAGAAGCTAGAGTATCTAATATGAAAAAAA
>Ga0315915_1006853_pt1 | contig 13806 bp, 16 predicted proteins | sample MpolbnodulesMG_FD_207738 | JGI IMG/M metagenome (GOLD analysis project Ga0315915, IMG submission 207738) | Medicago polymorpha root nodule microbial communities from Los Angeles, California, United States - branched nodules | ecosystem: Host-associated > Plants > Roots > Nodule | place: USA... | reverse complement strand
AAAATATTATGATTGATATTGCAAGTCCAAGAGTTGGAAGTTCATATCCAAGAGTCCAACCCACATTATCTTGTATGTAAACTAAAACAGAATTTGCAAAAAGGGTTCCAATGAAGATGCTGAACATCCACCAATTAAAGAATGAGAGTTTATGTTTCTTCTCTTTTGTGTCAAACTCGTCAAATTGATCAGCACCAATAGTGGAAATGTTAGGTTTTGTTCCACCTGTTCCTACTGCTAGAGTGTAGAGTGCACCATAGAACACAACTAGCTGTAATGTGGAAGCTTCCTTGCATTTTGTCACATCCATTTCATGACACTCAGGTGGTTTTAGGCTTGGAAGAGAAACTGATAATGTAAGCATAGACATGCCCTGCCAATTTGAGGTCACATTTGAATTATTGGTCCAACAATAAAATAGGGTTATATTTAAAAGACTTAACAAAGGAAATGATTCCTATAAATATTCAGAATTTTGTTTTTAGTCCTTACAAAATAAAATCATACTTTATAGTCCATGTGACATTTTTCTTTAGCATTTTAGGGACAAAAATGTTGACAGAAAATTTGTTTAGGAACTAAAAATGCTGAAGGAAAAGTTTACGGGGAATAAAAATATTGATTGAAAATTTTACTTTAAGACATACCAATAGATAGATAAAGGAAGCAGTAACAAAGGTCCAATAACGGCCAAGGTAGGCATCAGCAACATAAGCACCTAATATTGGTGTGATCCAAATGGTACCAACCCAATTGGTGACATTGGTAGAAGAAGTCACAGTACCTTGATGAAGCTTCGTTATTAAATATAAGATCAAATTTGATGATATCCCATAATAAGCCATTCTCTCAAATACCTCATACACTGCATCAAAAATACATTTCATTGTCAACGATGTGATTCAATGTGGTCCAATAACACATAAAGGGCTTTTGATTCCTTTCTCACAACTTGTTAGATATTTTTAACAAGAGAAATGCTAGCAACACACATAAAACTTGACTCCTCCTATTTTCTCAAAATTAACTTTTGGTCCATCCATTTCTAAAGGGTTTCTGGTCCCCTTTTCACAACTTGTTAGATTTTTCTATCCTCCATTTTGAATGAGTGACATCGTCATTAATAACATGACACATTTAACTGCGACCAAAATGAATCAACGTGGACATTTCAACCAAATCAAAGTCAACTTTGGAACAAAAATGTTATACTTATAAGAGTTATACTTATAATACTGATATTGATTCATTTTTATACAAATATCCTAACTTATAATTCTATATATACATATATCTAAAGGCCTAAAGGGGATACATATATACTTGTCATAAAATAAAATAAAGAGATACATAATTTTGGGGTGATTTTTTTTCTTCATTTTTATCCTTTATTTAAACTATTTTATCCTTTTTATAATATTATTTAAATTACTTATTAAAATATCGTTAAATCTCACTCAAATAAGAACTTCCCTTCAATAGAAACAATATTGAATATTATAATACAAGCTTGTTTTAATCTTATTCACCAAAAATATTTGATTATTGTATGTATATGCCAAGATTTGTATCTATAAAATTAAGCGCAATAGAAAAGTGGATAAATGGATACGTTCCGCTGGTATTTTTATACTCACGTATAAGGTATTTTTCAATTTATTAATAGCTAAATGTGTTCTTTTATGCATGCAGATTCAATAATTGGATTGGGTTTATTCAAAGAAGAATAATTGGATTGGGTGCAAAAAAGTTCAATAACTATGGGATAAGAGTTTGCACTAGAAGATAGAAATAAATACTCCTACAACAGGCTATGACGCTTAGGGTTGTATTCTTCTGCCACCAGTCTATAACACTCCTTAGACCATCCCAAAAGGGATTTAACCATTTAAGATTTGGTAGTTTGGTCCCTATGAGGTCCTTCTATTGGGGGAAATTTAAGTATTTAAGGGGGAAAAGGTTTCACTTTAGTATTTCAATTTTATATGGGATCTATCTTTTATTAATATCAGAATATTGAAATCAATCGTATAGAGTTATTGATAGATAATTAATGAGTCTTATTTAAGAAATTTCTGTGTGATTGAATAATATTTTTTTAATGATAAACGGATTGAATATTTATTGGATACTACTAATAAAAAATTATAAATAAATTATGTGCACACGTGAGTTTCATTTAAGTAACAAAAAATGAATGTTTCTATCGTAAATACTCTTATGTTATTGTTTGCTTTTTTTGTCATACTAACTAGTACCATGGACCTCTTCAATAAATAAAAAATAGTACCCTAGGACACTATAGAGTTGACAAAAGAGTTGTATGGGAGTTTGTATGACAAACTAGTACCCATGGACCTCTTCATTTAAGTAAAAAAAATAAATAGATACAATAATGCAGGCAACATGTGCCCAAATGGAATGCAGGCAACATATAAAAGCTTAAGGTTTGTTATCTGAGAGTTTGGAGGGGAAGAAAATGGAAGGTTTTGAACGGTGAGAAATGTAGGGGAAAATGATAAGATCTTTTGTCATTTTAAAGAGTAATTTTTTAGTGAAAGATAAATTAACACTTTTGATTAGTATATTTTTTAATTTTAAGAATATTATAACTACGTACATTAAATTTGAAGAATTCATGTAAATTCTCCAAAAAAGAAAAAACTAAAACTTTCCTCCAATACAATTTTTGAGTTCCCCAAATGAGGATGATTTGTATTATGAATAAAAATGAACCCCTCTCAACATCATCTATTTCTTACATTTGCTCCTTCATTTTTTTTTCAAACTCATATGCTCCCTTCCCCTCCAAACTTGCAAACAAAGTCTAAATAAACAAAAAAAAAATACTATTTATAAAAAAAAGTATTATTTTCTTCTCTAAATATAAAATCCTATTGACTAAATTAATTAAATTAGTAATAATTATTATTGAATTTATTAATAGTTTATATTATTTTACTTCACTCTCTTAAGAGATGATTGAGTTACACTTTCATCTCTTACAAAATTAATATGTATTAGACTTTATTTTATTTTATAAGACAATCGATATTAAAAATTAATTAATTGTTAAATTAATATATTTCTCCTTGACACGAGTTTATACCCAGTCATCCAACCCCTACACTTTAAATTATTTTAAATTTTAACATAAATATATATTATTATGATAGCGAGTGTATTTATTTATTTTTATTTTTTTGGGCTCAAGAGATAGCAAGTTAGCAACTGTATTTAACCCATCATTTAAGTAAAAAAACATTATTTCTTTATAATACTTTGAACATTTCAAATCTACCTGAAAAAACTGATAATCAACTTTGAACATTTCATTACTAATTTTAATTTTTTCTTCAAAAAGAAAAGAAAAATTACTAATTTTAATTTTAGAATATAGTGGTATGTTTTAAAATTTTAATTTATATAAAACAATAAATATCCCTTCAAAAAAATAAAACAATAATTATAAGGAATCATTATAGTAGTACATCTCTTTGTACGCCTAAGCTAATGCATGACCTACCTCTCCATCAAGAATTTACTCATCTATTAATTTCGAACGAGGTCATAAAGTATAGCAACAAATAAAATCAAATCTCAACTGCATCATACAGCTGTATGTGTGATAAGATATCCAGGTCCTTAAATATAAACTGTGTAATCAAGTTATGAGATAGAGTCTCAATTCGTGTTAACCTTTATTTTAGATAAAAATGAAGTTAAATTTTAGCATAGGATTTGATAGACTTGATTATTCATTTTTCATACTTGAAGTTGAAAACTTCATCAAACATATATGTATGTATTTTAATCAAACACCCGAAGTTTTTTGAGTAGAACTCCCTCCGTCTCATTATATATGATATTTTTTCGCTCATATTATTTCTAAAATTCTCACTTTAGGGTATACTAATAATTTTCAATACTATTAACTTTTTCCACTAATATACACATTTATTTTATCTTTAAGTCACCTAATTACTTCACTAGTTGTTATTAATAAGAAAACTTTAGTAAATGAAATTCATTTATTATTAAAATTAACATAACTAATGACTTTCTTAAAATTGTAGATGATACGGATGGGTACATAATAATGTATCTTGCAAAGTGTGGCTCTTTGCCACTGTTAGGTTGTTGTGGTTATTGCAAAATAAAAAATTAAAATATAGGAAATGTTAACTTGTGCCCTTAAGACAGAAGTTAATGATTCAAATATATAAACAATTTATTGCAATGTGCACATTGCATTTAATCTTTAACTTTTTAATCAATTAAAAGCACAAAATTTTAGAAAATATTTCTTCTTTTGGGTTCCTTAACATGAGCCCTAAGGCACAAGTTAAAAATATTGACAGTATGGTTATTGCAAAATAATAAAACAAATTTTAGCAACGCTTATTATTTCAAAAAAAAAAAAAATGAGCATAGATGAGAGAGCAAGAGGGAATGGCATACCAACAAAGAAGGAACAAGCTTTCCAACAACCAGTTTTGGATTTGAGAATAGGTTTCCCTTTAAGATCAACAGTTCCATCTTGTGTGAACTCACTCACTACCCTTCCCTCTTCCATGCTAACCTTTTTTGATGGAGAACAAAATCAAGAGCAAGAACAAGCAATATTGCTTATTTTTCTAGCTTACTAACTAGTTCTCCCAAGCCAAGTTGCACTCAGTTTTGAAGTGACCATTCAAGAAATGCCACAATTTTATAGAATGTATTGCTAACTAAGTAGCTCTAACTGGTAACTGTCATGGGACCACTATTATTAATATTCATCACTTTTAGCACACCGCCAATTCTGGTAAATTTTTTAATTGGGCCGTATCTAAACTTTTCTGAATAAATTTGGATTGTTCGCTGTAAAATTGAGAACACATCTAAGTTAAATCCTTACTTAATTTAAATAGTTTTTTAATCTTTAAAAGAAATTACTTATAATTTTAGTCCCTGCTAAAACAAAGTTTGTTTAATTATCCTTAAACTTTTTAACGATTTTTTTGAGACAAGTTTAGAACATTATGAAAGGTTTATTTACTAAAATCTAGAATTTTTTAACATGAAATAAATTAAATATGAATTTTTGTAAACGACAAAAGTTTAAGATAAAAGTAACCAATATATGCACGTAGAAATCAATTTTTTGTGATATTTTCTGTAGAGAAACTTTTAATAACTTCTTAACACGTCTATAAAATATTATTGAAAAACTTAAAAGGTCACAATTTTATAAAAACGAAAAACATGTTTAACCCTATTTTTTTTTAACAAATCTAAGTTTATTCATAAAAGTTTAGAAAACGCTATCAACATGTTCTCTATAATTTTATTCATTAAGGTTTAGAAAACAATGTCAACATATTGTCTAAGGCATATTTTAACATTTTTATTTTTTAAAATCATGTAGCTCTTATGAAATTTATGCATGACTAATATAGCTAGTTAGTGGATTTTATTTAAATTTTAGTGTACTCTTCGAGCTTCTCAAAATTTTAAAATAGAAAAAATTGATCCAGCAATACTTTAAAAAATCATTTTGATATGATAAACAAACAAAAATAATAACTTCTGTTTTATCAAAAGTCTATAAATCCTAATTCTAAATGAGGAGGGTTATTTTGACTCTAAGAGCAACTCTTTTGAGTTACTCTAAATCACATCCCTCCATCTTGTTTTAATCTAACCACCCTAATTGATTATTAAATCATCTCTCATGATCAAGTAGTACTAAATCATTCCCTTGTTGTAAGCGTAAAAACGGTATGGATCATCTTCCTCTCACGCAGATCTTAAGAAACAAGGATTTGAATATGAATTACAGTTTTTTTCGATAAATTATGAATCTTTGTTTTTAAGCTGCGGAAATTATGAATTACAGTATTTGCCACACTAACCATCTCACCTAGAGCAGTCAAAATAGACCAGGCCTATCGGACCGAGCCGCAAAAGCCCAAAAAAATGTAGGGCTTGGACACAAAAATTTGGGTCGTTTAAAACAGGGCCTTTTTATCCCGAGACCGTCGCGGGCTAGCCCGACCGGGCCGCGGGTAGCCCACCATGAAGATGTAGTCATGATTCAATTATTAACTGAAGAATGATTTGCTGGAACAAAAATAGTTACCACGAGACACATTTGTCTAACAATTAACATGATCCTAGTCTTGCTATGTAATCTGCAACCAAGCTAATATCATTTTATTAACTTTTACATATAATTGGACATACATGTGTGTCCTACATAGATTCATTTTGCACTGATACTAAAACATAAGTAGTAAACATATACTTTAGCTTCAAATGTTATGAATACAAATTTGGGCGATTATTCTAAGAAGTGAGAATACTTTATGAAAAAAACAGTGGTAAATTGCTAATTAAGTTGTCAGTAGGTATTTTTTAGTGTAATTTTTTATTTTTAAATTAAAAGCTTTAAGTAACCGGGCGAGCCTGAAAGCCCGTAGCCCACAAAGGGTCGGGCTTGGACAGATTCTTTTTAGCCCGTTTATCTTCCGGGCTTTTTGGCCCGGTCGGCAAAAGCCTGAGCCCAGCATGGGCTGGCCCGTCGCGGACCAGGTAGCCCGTTTTGACAGCTCTAATCTCACCTCACCTCTCCAACCAGAATTTTCTACAATAATTTAAATTTGAGAATCATATTTCTTCAAATTTGAGAATTTTGTATTATTCAAAGATAAGGAGAATAAAATTATTGGAATCTAAAAATAATGTCGAAAGTCGCTAGATTTTATGGAGTCCAAATTCTTTGTGGAAATCCAAGGGCATAAAATAGACCCAGTAGACATAGAATTGAAATTCAAAGGCAATTTTGTTCATGACAATTGATAATATTTGAGAACATATGTGGAAGGATAGAGGGATGTTAGAAGTGGAAAACTCCATTGATGAGTTTGGGAGAAGTTGGTTAGAGGAGAGAGAAAGAGAAAGGGAAAATGAATTTGGAAAGTTGTTATTGTTATTGATATGAATAGTTCATACAAGTATATATAGAACTTAGTAGTGTGATACAGCTGGCATTGTAACAGCTATTACAGTTAGATACAAAAGTCTCTAATGTAATAGACTAAGCTTAACATATTGAACTAAGTCTGCTTATGCTAATACTCTAATATTCCCCCTTCAAACTGAGGGTGTCTCAAACCCTGAGTTTGTCTCTGAGATATAAGAACCTTGATGTGGACAAAGATTTAGTGATGATATGTGCCCACTGACCATGTGCAGGGACATGAGAAACTAGGAGACTTTTGTTCATGACTTTCTCTCAGCCAAAAACTATATCCAATTCCATGTGCTTTGTTCTGGAATGAAGGAAGGATTGTGAGCTAGGGAAACAGCACTGAGATTGTCACAATATATTTGTGGCACTTTGATGGGAACTTTAAACTCATGAAGGAAAGATTGCATCCAAAGTATCTCAGTATATGCTTGAGCAAGGCTCCTGCATTCTGCTTCAGCACTTGACCTAGCCACTAATGTTCGTTTCTTAGCCCACCAAGAAACAAGATTAGAACCCAAATAGATGCAAGCTCATGAGGTACTTCTTCTATCATCGGGGTCTGATGCCCAATCAGCATCACAGAAGCCAGTAAGAGTAAATGGTTCATGAAGAGGAGCAGCCTTGATAAGCAGAACATGATGAAGGGTTCCTTGAAGATATGTAAGTATCCTTTTTACTGTTTTCCAATGATCTTCAATAGGAGCAGAGAGAAATTGGCACACTTTATTTACTGAATAAGATATTTCTGGTCTGGTGATAGTAGCATACTGCAGACCCCCTACTATAGATCTGAAGAAAGTGGGATCAGGAACATGATTGGAACCAAATTTTGAGAGTTTGGTGCTGGAAGCCATAGGGGAGGCCACACTATTTGCATTACCCATATTAGCTTTGGAGAGAAGATCCCTGATGTATTTTGTTTGGGAGAGTAGAAGTGATCCTGAGTCTGAGTGGTGAACTTCTATACCAAGGAAATAGTCCAGCTTACCCAGATCTTTGTGAGAGAATTCAGAGTTTATTTTTGAACAAGTTGCTTAATTAAACTCTCAGAACTTCCAATAATGATGATGTCATCAACATACAAAAGGATGAAGGTACAATGATTATGTGCATGAAGAATGAAGCGTGAAAGATCATACCTGCTAGAATGGAACCCCAATTTAAGCAAAGCATTGTCGAGTCTCTCAAACCAGGCTCTTGGTGCTTGTTTTAGACCATAGAAAGCCTTATTCAGCAGCAAACAAGTGAAGGATCAATTTGTTTAAATAAGAGTGAGGATGGTTCTCACAGTAACAAGTTTGGCCACTAGGGAGAAGGTTTCAGTGTAGTCAAAACTTGCTTTTTGATGGAAACCATTTTCCACTAATCTGGCTTTGTATTTGTTAATGGTGCCATTAGGATTTTCGTTGAGTCTAAAAACCCATTTACATCTTATAGCTTCCCTATTAGGAGGTAATGGAACAAGAGTCCAAGTGTTATTGTGTTTTAGAGCATCATATTCAACCTGCATAGCATGATGCCATTGGGGTCCATAAGAGCTTGCCTATAACCTGTTGGTTCAATATGAAATAACAAAAGTGTAGGTTGTAATATGGGTTGAACAATACCACGTTTACCCCTAGTGGCCATGGAATGAGCGTTGTGATGATGAATGTGATGAGGAGCAGCAACAGGGTTATTAGAGGGAATGAACTCAGCAGAGGACACATGAGAATGTGTAGAGTCAGACACAGAAGCAGATGTGTTAGTGTCAGAAGGAGATGGTGGAATAACAGTAATAGGAGTAGGATTAAAGACAACATCAGAATTAAAGGCATAAGTGCCATTAGAATCTGGAGAGGAAAAATGTGGAGGAAGACGAGAATTTTGATGAGGAGGACTAATAGATGAAGAAGCAGATACATGCGGAGATGGTGATGAATTAATAGGTGTAGCACGAGGGTTAGTGGAGGTAGGGGATGAACGTATAGAGTGTAGTCTGAAGAAGGTAAATTTATGGTGGTTACTGGTGTGGGGAGAAAGGTAGAGAGAGCAGGTGAAATGGTTTGGTCAGATGTACAAGACTGAGAAGAAAATAGTTCTTTGTTGGGAAACTTGTGTTCATTAAACACAACATCTTTGGAGATAAAAAAATTTCCAGTAATGTCAAGACATTTATATCCTTTATGTGAAGGAGAGTAACCTAGAAAGATACACTCTTTGGAATGAAAATTCAGTTTTTGTGTGTTGAAAAGTCTCAAAAAGGGAAAGCATGAGCAGCCAAAACTCTTTAAAAACCTATAATCTGAACTGTAGGTGAAGCATAAAGAAAGGGGATTTATTGTGTAATGTAGGTGTGGGCATTCTATTTATAAGGTAAGTGGTTGTTGTAAAGGCGTGATCCCAGATAGAAAGAGGCATCTTAGCATGAGCCAGAAGAGTTAGGCCAGTGTCAACAATGTTCCTATGCTTTCTTTCAACAAAACCATTTTGGTGATGTGTGTGGGGAAAGGTTAGTATGTGAACGATACCTTGTTCATTAAGAAATTTAGTAAAAGGACGAAATTCACCACCACCATCAAACTGTAGAGCTTTGATCTTATGATTTAATTGAAGTTCAATCATAGTTTTGAAGTTTTGAAAGGTGACAAGAGTATGAGACTTCAGTTTTAGAGGATAAATTCAAGTAAAACGTGAGTAAGCATCAAAAATAGTTAAGAAGTATGAATACCCACAAGAAGACTCAACAGAAGCGGGACCCCACAAATCACAAAAAACAAGTTCAAGAGGCTTAGCATAGATAGCAGTAGAGGCAGTAGAAGGTAATCTATGAGCTTTACCAAGACAACATGCAGAACAAAAATCAGTAAAAAATTTATTTGGTGTAGGAACATTACATAGTTTCATAACACTATTGAGTACTTCATAGTGAGGATGACCAAGCCTATTGTGCCATAAACTATACAAAGATGAAGTAGAACTATTTAAAGGAACAGTTGCAGGGTAAGCAACATTATTACATTGATAGGTACCAAACTGTAAGCTAGAACTATATCCTACAAGAACACAGTTTTTATTACTACTATAGACTAGAGTAACAGCAGATTTTGACGCATCAGGCAGAGAGGATTCATAAGGATGAAACTGATAGACACCATCACTGCCAAGAGAGCCTCTTAGAAGAACCCTATAAGAAACCTAACATTTAACAAAACAATCATTAGGATGAAATTCAAAGAAAACATTATCGTCTTTAGCAAATTGATTGACACTAACTAAGTTTTTGGTTATAGAAGGAACAAGAAGTAAATTGTTGAGTTTTAAAGTGATGTAAGGTTGAAAAGAGGAGTTAAAACTCATTGAATCAACTGAAGTTATAGGCCGACCTTGTCCATTGCCAATGTGGATTTGATTAGAATCAAATAAGGATACAACATCCACCAAATTTGCAGCATTAGGAGTCACATGATGCGTAGCTCCAGAGTCAGGATACTAAACAGGATTGAAACCAGTTCCATTGGAGTGAATTGACTCAGCTGAGTTACCAGTAAGCAAAGCTTGGGGAGCTTGAGGCCTTTGTCCTCCATGAGATTGAGGAAAGGCAGATAATTGAGGTCTAAAGGAACCTCTAGGAGCAGGAGCACGTGGATCCATCTAGACATTGTAAGGAGGACCATAGCTTGAAGGAGTACCATAGGGAGTATTATAGCCATAGCATCCCTAAGAACTATAGGTATTGTAGTAATCCGGTTAAAAAGTGGAGAAGCGAAAGTGGCAGTAACTAGCATCATGCCCAATCTTTGAGCATATTTGGTATTGAACATAGGCTCTACCACCAACATTACCACCAAAATGGCCTCTGAATCTTCCACCAAAACGGCCACCACGGCCTATGAATTGACTTCCTCTTCCTCCAAAATTAGGGTTAGATTGAGGAAATTGATTATTTCCATTTCCATCAACATTGAAACCTTGAGACTGAGCACTAGTTTCAGTAAGATGAACAAACATTGGTTAAGTAACTACAACTTTCTTGAATCTCTCATTGCGAGATTCTTGATTTAAGAGCTGTGATTCAAGCTCATCGAGAGATATAATGTCAGATCTCGCATTTACACTAGCAACCATAGAGTTAAATTCCTAAGGAAATGCCTCAAGAACAAGTTCAATTAGGTCCCTATGAGACACTTGATCACCAATTGAAGCAAGAGATTCTGAGATACAGCGAACACGCGCAACAAACTCAGCAATAGTGCACGAGTCTTTGGTGATGGATCTGAGCTCATATCGTAGTTGACGCAAACACGTCTTCATCTAAGTAAAGAAATAACTATGGATCTCATCCCAAACCTGGTGCGAAAACCGGAGAAGAATAAACCACGAGAGTAGCGATGGCGAGATTGTTGAGAGAATCCATGTACAGAGCATAGAATCTTGTTCTTCCCATTCGGTGTAAGTTGTATTCTCCGTTCTAGCCTCACGCGCCACGTCGTTGAGAAACACCGGTGGAATCTGCGGCAAGACAACGTGTTTCACCATTTTTGTTCCATGACGCACGCCTTCCACCTGTTGCTTCCATTGAAGATAATTTGTATCATCAAGCTTTACTAAGACAACTTGCTTGAAGGTTTTGGATGTAGAAGCAGATACGCGTTGCGCATCAGCAAAAGAAGACGAAGTGATAGTAGGAGAACCATGGCACTGGATCAACACGCTCTGGATACCATGTTAGAAGTGGAAAACTCCATTGATGAGTTTGGGAGAAGTTGGTTAGAGGAGTGAGAAAGAGAGTTGGTTAGAGGAGAGAGAAAGAGAGAGGGAAAATGAATTTGGAAAGTTGTTTTTGTTATTGATCTGAATAGTGCATACAAGTATATATAGAACTTAGTAGTGTGATAAAGCTAGCACTATAACAGCTATCATAGTTAGATACAAGAGTCTCTAATGTAATAGACTAAGCTTAACATAATGAACTAAGTCTACTTATGTCAATACTTTAATAAGGGATAAGACCATAACAGCATATTTATTTTTCTTAGTGACGCGTAGCAACAAGGAAGCGATGTAGAGGATAATAGTGCTTGATCATGAAGATGATTTAACAATTAATTAAGGATCATTATATTAAAACAAAATGAAGAGATGTGATTTGGAGTAACTCAAAAGAGTTACTCTTGGAGTCAAAATATCCCTCCTCATTCTAAATTGTTAAATATCAAAATCAGTGTTTATCAAAATTCTTAAAAAATGGGTCTTTAATAAAGATTTTAAACGACTTTGTCAATGTGTGAAAATTTTAATCGAAGGCAAATCTTGTCCCTTTTTACCATCAAAGCGAAATATAAGGGATAAAATATATAGATATGTACTCGCATCTACATGCACAACTCGTACATAAAGGCCAAAACAGAATTACACAAAGAAGTAGTGATACAAATAATAACACCCAATTCTGAATGGCAACTTAACTGTACTAAACAAAATAACATGGATGTTGCAAGGATCAAGGTGAGGACAAAACATTGCTCAATTTTGAATGAGATCTTTAATGTTCTAATCAATTAGACACATATTCCATCAAAGTGGTGAGGATTTTTATGGTCCAATAAGATACTTAATTATGAAGAAGAAGAAAAATTGGAAGTGGAATATGAATTTGAGTATGAATACAACGAAGACGATGAAGAACATGATTGGGAGGAAATGTTCATTGCATATGCAGGATCCATAAATGGTATAGATGAACGTATAAGGTCAAACGACGGTGAAGACGAAGGGTCACAAGCCATAATCAATGCAACAAATTCAGAGGAGGAAAAAGGAAATTTTGAAAGAACATTATTATATGATGGGCGTAATAACATTAAAAATGTATCAAAGGTGAAACGGTTGTAAGAGGATTAAATGAGATAGATAAAAGTCAGAATATGGGTGGTCTCATTAGTATAGAATGTATGATGTGTTGTGATTGTGTGTGGAGAGGTGTTAGTGTTCCTTATATTTTAAGTTGGACTCATCTAGACCACAAATCTAATCCAAGGGTTTTTTTTTTCCCCTCAGCAATGAGGGGCCTATCATCCCCCTCATGTTAGACGCCACCCAATTTATATGTGCTTTATATCCATTCTTTGTGTATTTTCACACATTCCAACCAGTTTTACCTCTCTTGAATGGACCCTACCAACCTTGTGTTCACCTCATTTATGTAAGAAATTGCTTCTCACCTCATTTAGTCTTCCTATCTGTCACACTATACCCTATTAATAGAAGTTACCTAATGTAGTATTTTTACGTCTATGAAAAGTAAGTATTTATATATCGTCTCCTCAGGGACTAGTGTGATATCATGGATTGTTCGACATCAATTATCATTCTAAGTTGAAAAAGTAATTTGTTTGTTTGTTTAAAATCTAAGTATCTATGTTATAAGATTAAAACTTGAGATTAATAGGGCGTGAAACTTGTTAGGATTAGAGTTCCTTAATCAAGCATCACACGTAACCTAAAGATCATGCATGGATTCTAGCTTTTCTTTGATATTACCACGTATCCCTCGTCAATATCATTCATGTCCAAATAATATTGTTACTTCAATTGTATCGTTTAATCGTCGATGTCTCGCACTATTAAACGATCCAAGAGTCGTTCCTATCATTCAATCGACGATTTCTCCATCTCTTAAATAATAGGAAAGCATTAAGTTCGGATACAAAGAGTGGTTATCTAAACATCAATTCCATGTCTAGAATTTATGTTTGGATAGAGGATTATTCTAAACCTAGATTCAAAAGTATTTTTCAATCACAATTAAA
>Ga0315915_1006851_pt1 | contig 13809 bp, 6 predicted proteins | sample MpolbnodulesMG_FD_207738 | JGI IMG/M metagenome (GOLD analysis project Ga0315915, IMG submission 207738) | Medicago polymorpha root nodule microbial communities from Los Angeles, California, United States - branched nodules | ecosystem: Host-associated > Plants > Roots > Nodule | place: USA... | reverse complement strand
TATATATATATTTTTTTTTTGATAAGGCTAAGTATATATTGAAAACCAGGAGAGGCCTGAACCTTATACAAACACCAATTCAAAAATATTAAAAAAACAATGAAAATACAAAATAAATAAATTTGTTATTTCCTAAAATGCATCATCTCTAGCTAATAAGGGTTCACTTCAAACGACTCACATCTTCTAATTAACAAATTAAAATAACACATCTTCTTATTGACCTTAGTCTTTGAAAAAAATTGTGAGATTCAATTTAATATTCAAGAAAGAAAAAAAAAAGTAACTTTTAGTCTATGAGAAAAATAAACTAGGACAACTTAGTCCATATCTTCTTTACAATTTGTTTGGTCGGTGGAGAAAGATATAGAGAAAATGAACAATAATAGATAATGAGATGATTATATAAGCATGTGGTCAGATGTTCAATTTATGACTTATGCGTACAAAAAAATCCGGTTGAAAAGAAGTGAATTATTTTCCTAAAAATGTATATTTTTAAGAGGTGACTAATAATCCCACTCATATATAGAAGAAACAAGTGTGAGCAAAATGTTTTTTCAAAAATCATTTTTAAGAGTTGAATTTATTTGGATCCATTAAAATGTAAATAACGTGAGTCACATCTTTTTTGTTTTGTTTTGTTTTGAATCAACCTCTCTTTTGTTCCAATTTCCCTTCCTTTTGGTCATAAGAGGAGGCGGGGCCATCCAACGTAACTCTGCTAATTGTTTTTGAATACTGTTAGTCATCATTTGCTAATGCATGCCCTTTGAACAGAAATATCAGTGTCGTCATGCAACTAAGGCTTAATTCACTCATGCAACATGGGCTTTCAAATTTATACTATATGATATATAATTTAAGGTTTTGATCAAATAAGGATTAATAGTTCTTTACCCCGTGTAATATAGGATATTTTTGGATTAACCCCCTGTAAAAAAAAGATTTGGATTCGGTTCTTATAAAAAAAATTGTTTCGAAATACTCCCCAGGCTATTTGACTGTACAAAATCGATAATATGGCAGAGGATAAATCGAAATTTGCTCATGGGGTAAACTGAAAAAAAATTACGAGGACAAAAAAAAAAAATTCCAGGATGAAAAAGTGGAAATGACCCGTCAAATAAAAATATGTCTATTTTTTTATTTTTTATTTTACAAAATGCATGGATAATTCTAACTTACTCTCAGTTAATATTTTAAATTAAATAATATTAATATTAGTTTAAATCAACTCTAGAATAAAAAAATAAATTAATAGTATTAATTAGGAAAGCACCTGAAGAGATTAACTATAAACGGTAAGTTAGAATTGTCCATGCATAATAAAATTTGATGACAGTGTACGTACCCCCTGCATAATATCAGCCTCACTCACAGACAAGAACACACACACAGTTACCAACACCAATATAGGAGTGCATTACATCACAGATACGGCGAACATACATCTATAGAAGTAAACGTCATTAGCTGATATGTATACATTAAACCACGTACGTATTGAATTTCGATACGTTTGAAATTTTATTACGTAGAATCAAGCTATGTCACACTCAAATCAAGTTTTGTAGAATAAAAATTGTTAAAAATGATGTAGGAAGACTGATTGTGCGTATTGGAGATGAAGTGACGTATAAGAAGGATCAACAGAAATAATGTAGATTTGATATCTGGTGTACGATTGACTATTAATATTCCTTTTTGAAAAGAGAATCGGCCCACGATTAGAACACGTCGCTTCGCCATGATGTATGGGCATTTTAAGCCATACAAATTCATCTCAAGACCCAAAACCGGATTTTATTGTTTCGGCCCAATTTTATTATTTTTCTGTTTTGTTTTCTATTTGGATTTCCGGCTCAGTAGGGTTTTGTTATGTAGCCTAATTAAGAGGCAATTTTTGATTCAATAAAATTATAGAGAATTTTTCTCAATTTTCTAGTAGGTTTTGACAATCAATTTAACAAGTTTGTTGTTTGCAACTTGTCTTATTATTGTTCTAGGTTTAGCGCTGAACTTTGCTTCCGTCTACGTTAGAGAGAGAGAGAGAGTGGGAAAAAGACACCCATCTCTCTTCAGTCTTGACCCTACTATCGACAAATCTGAATAAAAGTGGAGACGGAAACCTTCTAACAAAGATATACAGAAAATGGACATGAAAACCACAAATAAAATCAAAAGTTATGAAACCAAAGGTGGAAAATGTAACTGGCCAAAAATTGAATTTGGAAATGTTAAAAAAAATTGAGTTTTGGGTTACGCCATCCGATTATGGAGCAAAGATCCTCTCCATTTACGTAAAACAAATTGATAATGTTATTTGGTGAGAGATAGTTAAGATCCTCTCCATTTAATATCTTCTCCATTTCTTCCATTTGGAAAGAAATAGACACAAAAAATCTTGAAAATAATTAATGATAGTGAGACTCATTTAATGATAGGACCCACCACTTATTTTTTGTGTCTATCTCTTTACTAATTTCAATCTCCATTTATTTTAATAAATGAAGAGGATCTCAACCCCAAAAATGTGGATGAAGATCCTCTCCATTTCCTAAATAAATGGAGATTATCAATTACTATAGTTTTGAAGTAAATATATGATATAAATGCACATATTTCAAGAATAGAAAACATTAATATCACATATTTACTTCAAAACTATAGTAATTGACAATCTCCATTTATTTAAGAAATGGAGATGATCTTTACCCCAAAAATGTATATAGCGGGTCTTACCACTATTAATTATTTATATTTTTTTCAAACTCCATTGTGTCTTTATCTCTCTAAAAGAAATGGAGGGGACACCAAATGGAGAGGATCCTAACTCCCGACTATGCGTCCTTAGATCAATAGTATTTGTTTTTTTTTTTAGTAGTTTCCTTACATCGATAATAATTGCATACTCTTTATTTAAGCTAGGGTTAATAGTGTTTTTACCCCCTGTAATATAAGTCATTTTCGGTTTTCTCCCTTGTAATTTTTTTTTTGGATTACGTCTTTGTAATTTGAAGATTTGTGGTTTTGGACCTTCAAGAATTTTGACAGTACAAAATTGATGATATGGTAGGGGTAAACCAAAATTTGTTCAAATTACAGGAGGTGAAATTTGTCATGAAGTTCCAAAACCCAAAAATCTTCAAATTACAAGGACATAATCCAAAAAAAAAAACATTTTACAGGGGGAAAACCGGAAATAACCTATATTACAGTAGAGTAAAACACTATTAACCCTTTAAACTATATTGTTAAGTCATTAATGCATTATATAATTTTTTTTTATCAAAGACCCAGTTTGAAAATACCCATAATTTAGGTGTGGCCTACGTTTCCGCCTCACGATTTGGGCGTAATTTACTCTTCATGATGTCAATCAATTAAAATGTAATATACATAGGCAACATTAAATGTCAAATAAAAGAGTCAATTTTTTCTAAAAAAAAAGAGTCAATTTTAATCCTAAGGTAACTTTTAATACTTTTAATTTTTATTTAATTATATTTAGGTGTTCAATCTTAATTAATTTACATTATAGGGCTTATAACAATTAAAATTTTACATCAAATTTCTTTCATCTGGATGTTCTTAAATCCATCAGTTACATTCATAAAATTTCTTCCATTCCAAAATCCAGAACACCTAGAATATGAGAACAAAAACATCTCTTTCATTCCAACATTCCTTCTTCACTATTCCTCCCATTGATATCGATCACACGAACCCATAACGTGAGTCCAAAAACATCCTCTTTCATTCAAATTTCTTCTTCATTATTCTTCCCATTTTGATTGTTCAATTCTCTCGTTCCAGAACTGCTGTCGTTTCCAATTATCATGAGAATTGTCGTTGTCCGTTTGATTCCAGCTATCGTGAGAATAGCCGTTGTTTCCATAACCGCATCAGGTATAGTGACTTGATTTTATTTTTCATTTATGTTTCTTTCTCACTACAATTAGATTGACATGGGTATGTTACATCGGCTGTGAATCAAGAATTTTTCTGAATGTTAAGGATCTTTAATAGAATGTCTTACTTATGTTGGCATTTCTCTATCAAAATCTTTGATATTTTTGATTGGTCAGACGATCAAAATGTAAAATAGGGAAGGAATTTTAACACCAAACTCAGCGAAGAGAAGCACTACTTGCATCTAGACCATTCAATTAATTAATATTAAATCAATGGTAATAAAACTTGAGTATTACTTACCCGAACAAACACATGTTGTATAATACAATGTCTTTGTCAACCGTGTTCGCGGGGACAATTTGTAATGGGACCTTAAACTAGAGATGTAAAATAAGTTTCATAACCAAAATATAAGTTTGAATGAGTACAATTAAGAAGGAAGAATCAGAGGGAACCTTGAGAAAGAGAGTTGAGATAGAAAAGAAGATGATTATGACATCATAATTTCCATCCCCTTTTTCCTTGACATTCTCTTATTTATAAGAGTCCACACTCAAATGTCCTATATCGCCCCTTTAAGCTATTTGACTCATTACACAATTTGAATCAACTTTACAAATCTACACGTTCAAAAGGTACTTAAGTCGGAAAATGTATATGTGATTGTGTTTAATGCAAATAAGTCCATGTATATAGGTTGAGATCATAGTAAATAAATTCAAGAGCAAAACTGTTTAACGGTAATTTATGTATATTGAAAGTATATTACACCAACAAAATCATGTATCACATTTATTAGAAGTATAGATTATTATCTTTCATAACTCATATAACCCTTTTATTTTTTCTAATCAAAGATAACCCTTATCCTTGCAACACTGAATTGTATCGACCAACATTTCCTCAAGGCCGTGTTTGAACTCGAACCCAGCATCCATGAGTTTTTTTGAGGTTAAATATGGAAGCTTGTCACCTTTAATTTCCTTCAGCTCTCTATGAAAAAATAAATAAATACTAGTTACAATAAAAGCAAATATTACTCTTGATCAAAAAAGAAGAAGGAAATATCACATTAATCTAATAAAGAATTTTTTATGGAGGATGACATTAGAACTCACTCTAGTGTTGGTATATGAAATTCAGGGTATTTGGCAGAAATAAGTTGAGCAATTTCTTCAATATTTGCAATGAATGGTGAACAATTATATCTCCCTTTTGGATTAGGATGCTCAAGCAGAAATATATGTGCTCTTGCAATATCATCAACATGCACCATAGGAAGATGAGAGAAGCCAAATGGATTCTTGTTCCCTACAACATCCATTTTCTATTCTTAATTAGCATCTTTACAATGAAACAAGAGGTATGCCTAAAAATGAATTTATTGGTATTCATTGTGAATTTCCACAGACTAGATTAGAAAAATCAAGGTAATGGCAATACATTTTTGGTAAACGGTCAATATTAATATTGTTTTTTATAAAACCAAATGTATTCTTCATGCGCAACTGCATAGATTTATTCCCTCGTGATAACTGAAATTTATCTAAGGTGCTAACATTTTTCATCAAATGTTTTTTCATACACATCACATATGAATCAAACTCTGGACCAAATAGTTGAGAGACCCAAACATACCATTTGTGCCACACTAATATTTAGTTAGTGGCACAAGCTTGATTTTATAACATCAAAGATTTCAAATTTCACCTTGTTAATAGTCAGAAAGAAAGAAAGAAAGAAAAGGACTAGAAAAATTTGCAACACTTACCAAATAACAAAGAAAGAGAGGTATAGATTGAGCCAGGAAGCTTAGGACAGATGAAGGGTCCAACAACTAAAGTTGGTATTATTGTCACAACATCTAAACCATGTTGTTCTCCAAATTCAAGAACAGCTTTCTCTGCCATTGTTTTAGAAATTGAATATGACCAACCAAATGGTTTCAAATCTCTAAGAATATTTTCATCACTCCAATAACTCTCATCCATTACATCATCATCTTTATCTTGCCAATAAACAGCAGAAGCACTTGAAGTGTAAATAACTCTCTTCACTGTCTTTGAATTTTTGCATGCTTTAAGAATTCCTAATGCTCCATCAATTGTTCTTTTTGTCACTATTTCTTCTGATTCGTTCATTTCCATATCCATTGGACTTGCAGTGTGGAATATGCCTGTACACCCTTCAATGGCTGCATTGAAACTTTCTGGGATGCTTAGATCAGCATTGAAGAGTTTTAGCTTTTGGGATGCACCTGGAAGATTTCTGAGGAAGCTAACATCTTTCTTGCGCTCTGATATATGAAACACAACTTTATTGCTTGTTGGTCAAGTATGTATTTGAGGAAGGAAAATCATCAACAATTAATGTAGCACTAATAGTCAAACTTTTACCTCTAAACTAACACTTCATACATATTAAGACATAAAATTAAACAACTAAGCCATCGTCGCACCTCCGCAATGGTCATGTAAGAATTAGTTGTTGGAGGTTCGATCCTCGGCACCCTAAGCTCAAACACCAAGAAAATTAAACAACTAAAAAATTTTCTTTTTCACATAAGACTAGTTAGAGATTTCTTAATGACTAGTTTTTTTCCCTTCCATATTCGAACCTTGATTTGTCATGTTGTAAAAATCTTACCTTTTATATTAGACTACACATCTGTCGATAGAGATTTATTCATAATAACTTGTTATTCGACCAAAATAGTTTTTTTTTAAGAAATGAGAAGCAATTTTTAGAAAATTTTTTAAACTCATTTTTATGTAATTTCTTTTAAAAAAAATAGTTTTTATTATGACAAACAAATACAGAATAATTTTTTATTTTCGAAAAAATTTATAAAATATTATTGCTATTTTTCTGGTCAAATACTAAATTATTGAATATCAATTTTTTTAATAAAAAAATCATATATATGTTGTTTTACCAGCACCCATTATGGGCATGTATGTGTGATGTGTGTTAGAGATCGAACATAGGAGATTATAGTTTGTTGGATTTATCCAACAACAACCCTACTAGATGGATAGAATTATTTATAATGTGTTTTTATCTTAAACGATATTTAGGTTTAATTTTACAGGTCTTGTTAACTGATGTCTCTAAGGCATTGTTTAAAGAATCAAAAAATAAAAATTTTGTCTTGAAAATATAAGCTGTTAGTTTTGATCAAGTAATAATTAAACCATTTTTTAATAAAAGTTTACTTCTTTTGGTTGCTAAACCGATGTTTCTAGGGTACTGTTTAGTTCTCCTTAAATTATTAATCTCTACATCTTTTTAAATGGTTATCTTGAGGTATTTACATATATTATTTCTAGATGTCTAAATCACCTAGACCTATTTTTCAATTTTTTACTATAGATACCACCCCAACTTTCTTTAATGATATTATTTTTTATATGTATAGTCTTACCACATATTCAACAATTTTCAATTTTTACTATAGATGCAACCCCAACTTCCTTCAATGTTATTATTTTTTATATATAGTTTTACCACATATTCAAGAATTTTCAATGTTATTAGTTTTCATATGTATTGTCACCACATATATTCAATAAATTATGACATGAATCGGTGTGTGTTGGATTTATACTTTTTTGGTCAACAAATGGCTAACTTTTTGTTTGGATATGTTTTCACTTTAGGAACTCAAAATCGGTCCTGCCATTTAAAAAGAAGTTTTTTTTTCCGTTTCAAATAGTGTTGTGGTTAGAAATTTACTTTTTATATTGAACAAGTGAGGTGTCTTGGGTTCAAACTCTAACATTTGCATATATCATGCAATGTCACTTCCAATTAAACTAAGTTCATAAAGACATGAAAACTTATTTTGTTTTATTTTAGGCTTAATTGCAGTTTTAGACCCCTAACTTTTCCAAAGTTGTGATTTTGGCCTCCCAAAAAAAAAACTACAAAACAGCCCCCTAAGTTTTGCAACTGTAGCAGTTTTGGCCCCAAGACTGATATTGACTCGGTCTACGCTGACGTGGTACTTAGGCCAAAACTGCTACAGTTGTAAAACTTAGGGGACTGTTTTGTAGTTTTTTCTTTAGGGGGCCAAAATCGCAACTTTAGGAAAGTTAGGGGGCTAAAACTGCAATTAAGCCTTTATTTTAATTATGCAACACCAAAATCAACTTTTTGATAAGCACATGGAAAAAAAATGAAAATTCAAAGGACTCATTATTATTTAATTTAGGCTAAATTACACCGGCGGTCCTTTAAATTATTCAATTGTAACAAGTTGATCATTTAAATTTTTTCCCCGTACCATTTAGATCTTTTAAGTTAATTAAATGTAACAAGTTGTTCCTTTAAATTTTTTTTATATCAATTAAGTTATTTAAGAGTAACGATTTGAGGGATTTCAGATCTTAAAAATGTAAGTCATTTGTTGTTTAAAAGTTACAATTAAACAAAAATAATCTAAGTGGTATGAAAAATACTTAAAGAACTGACTTGTTATTATAATTAAATAATTTAAATGATTTTTGGACGGTGTAATTTAGCCTTTAATTTATTTATAAGGAAATGAAGTCCTAAGATTTCAAAATAGAAAGGCTTATTACAGACCTGGATCATCTCTAACAGTGGCATTAACAATGTAACCATCTTCAAGGAGTCTCTTAATAATCCATGAACCAAGAAACCCTGTACCTCCGGTCACACAAACTCTTCCTTTCCCTTCTTCCATTACTACTCTCTTGCAAAATATTTTTTCACACTTCACTTTTATTTTTGTTGGTTCTGTATGAATGTTGATTGTCACACACACACATATATATATATAACAAGCATCTATTGTTCTTAGTTGTTACTTTTCTTGGGCATACTAATTCTTCAAATACTATAATATTTCAATATTTCTCCTTGCTGATTACACGTTCCTAACTTAACATTTTAATTGGATAGAAAAACTGTTCTAGATGTTGAATTTATGGCGCTGTCAAATGTCAAATAAATGTGATGATATGGTATTTCTGTGTACTTCCTATTATTGATTTCATTTTTTTAATTCAATAACTTTGAAAATTTTATGATATGGGTTTAATATTTTTTTTTAAACCACGGATGTCCGCCGCAACCGTGGAAACTAATCTCTAGAATCTTGTGATACTCAGATAGACTGTAAATTACTCCTAAGAATTTTAAAACTACTGCATACCTAATGTTAAATTCAAAACCAAAGGCCTTATGAGTTTAATATGAACGTATATAATTTTTAAAACACTAATTAATCACAAATAATTTTACATGTGATTTTTTTATTAAGGGATGTGACTTTTTAAACAATTAAGATTAAAAGAATGAAGATTAAAATCAAATATATTTTTATGGAAGAGTCACAACACTAAACTATGGGATGACACTGACACCTCTCCCATCACAATAGTTACCCGAGCAAAGGATACTCTTAGTGAATGAAATTGTATGCAACGAGCAAAAGCACCTTTCAAATGTAATTCTTGGACCAAGCCACCGACAGGCACAATCAAATATAATGTGGACATATCTTCTTTCAACAATATTCTATCATGGGGTACGATTTGTGTTTTTGAAACTCTACAAACTTATTTTTGTTAGGTAAATCCGATTATTCTCTCTCTACTACAACTGTTTCTGGAAGCCGAAACTGTAGACTTACTGGAAACTTGTAAAGTGGTCATATCAAATGGAATGCATTTTTTTGTTTGAAACTGATTCCAAAACTTTATTTGATGCTCTCGCCACCAACAATGCTCGCTTTACGAAGTTTGATGACCTTGTATCTCAATGTAGAAGTTTCTTACTTAATAGAAACAATTTTGTATGTAGTGTCGTATGTTCGGAAGCAACCAAACAATTGTTAGAGCATCTTTATCTCACCATAAATTTGTATCGTTTAATTTGTATCTATTAAATTTAATTGAAATGAATTAACTGTACTTTGGTTAAAAAAAAAAAAAAAACTTGTAAATTCAGTATGACTTTTCTGTTTCTAATTTACTTAGGAGGCCTTTTTTTTTTTTCAAGATTAATTTGGAGACCTTGAACATACATGTATAAATGCATGAGTCAGAACCAATTTTTTTGTTTCTTTTGCGAATAATAGTCAGAACCAAATCTTTGAATAAAGAGATAGTAAAACCATTGAAATGAAAATTCAAAGCAAGAGAGAACTTGATTTTCAATCAAATATTAATAGTGTATTAAATATTAAATCTCCCCCAGAGAAGTCTGTTTGTATCAACGACTTGTTCTTTCTCTGAATCCGTTGTTCTTCTAATTGTTCAGCAAAAGCATGGAAGTATGTGTGCGACCTTTTTTAGAAGTATATATGCGACTTATTGCACCAAGTTTTAATTTCCATGCCGTTATTAAACTGTTCACGATATTTGCTGGATACAATGGTTCTTCCCGTAACCATCAGAGCACGGGATGAACCGTTGTGTGAACCGAGTATCCTCTACATATAATTCAATAGACTAATCTCTCGTGTCGAATATGAGTTCTCCTTTCCCATAATTGAACCATTCAATATTAGAATTAGCTCTTAGATAAATATTTTTCTTTTTCTCCCATATTTGAACCGGATCTCAAACTCCTTTAACACTTAGTTAAAACTAATTGAGCTACCAAAGCCTCTAATTTCTATTTATAATTTGTTTTAACTTTTAAAAATAAGAAAAACCTTGATTAATTAATAAAAATATAGGATAATAAAAACTAGGACTAAAAATTAAAAGAGAACTGAGCCATTTTTACTGTTAAATGATTATTATGTACATCAGCCGTAAATCAAGATTTGAGCCGCTTACCACTCAGACCATGCAAGTTTAATCTAAAACCAACTTTTTTTAGAGAGCAGAGCGGCGAAACTCAAACATAGTCAAAGATGGATCCGTACATGAAAAACATTTATTTGAATCTGTGTTCCAACATATTAAATATCTTATTAGTTTTTTATCATGTAAGTTATACTAACGAGACATCTAAAATCGGTTAAAGTCATACATGAAATGTTTTGATGTTTTAATATTCATGCTTTTTTTTTTTATTGTTTTTTGTCAAATAATCTAATGACTAAATTCACACACTATAAATATGCAAGGTGGAAGATTCAAGATTCAAACTCCTATCCTTACATAACAATATGTATGAAATTATCAACCGAGTTACACTTAAGTGACATTTTTCTATTGCTTCTTTGTTACATTTATTTATTTTCAAATAATAATTGCATTATTTTTGTTTTTGACGCACAATCCCATTAAAGTTTAGATTTTTTTTGTCAAGTATTAAATATTGTTTTTTTTGTTGTTGTTAAATTGGGTATCCTTCACGCACGCAACTGCGTAGACTAATCCATCGAATCGTGTGAAACTCAAATGGATGGAAAATCCTTCCTAAACACAATTGAGAAATTTGAGGGGTCAAAATTAAAGTTAAGTCTATATTTATTCATCGTGGCAATTCAATTGCAAAATTAACTTCAATTTGATTTTCACGAGTAATAACTTGAACTTTTGTATATTAAAGGGCTTATTATTAAGAAAAATAAACTGATAATTTCATTGGGCTCTGTTTGGTAAGACCACAAAATTAACTTATAGCTTATAGCAGATAGCTTATAAGCTCGTCTGACAAAAAAAGCTCTGTGGTAATAGCCTTTCACCATGAGCTTATAGCTTATATATTTCACGAGTTTATAAACTATTTTTCAGACGCTATTCCAAGTAGCGTGTGAGCGTATAACTTATTGTTTTTTCTTCCACTTTTGCCCTTATTACCCTTTATAATTTATTACAACTGGAAACATATTATGTTTTCAATACTGAAACTATTTTCAATCCCATTATTTGTCACATGATTTTTTTTTTTCATTTAGCAATACATGTTGTTTTTTTCCTTACGGTTCCTTTGTTTAAATTTCTTAAACAAAAAGTAATACGAATAAAAAAAGTATCCAGTTTTTTTTTTTTGTTTTTTACGAAAAAATTTATCCAGCTGCTGCTTATGTTATTAGGTAGCTTATTTTTGATTTTTTGTTGTTGTTGTTGTTCTTTTAATATTTTTGTTTTTAAACTTATGGATTCCTTATTTTTTGTTTTGTTTTCAAAATAAAAAGTAATTAAGTATTTTTGACCAAAAAATAAAATATTAATTTGTTAATATGTAAAATATATATTAAATTGATTAATTTAAATTATTAAATATTTTAAATATTAATTGATACACATTTTATTATGAATTAAGAATGTCCTTTCATGTCATTTTACATTTATTAGCTAGTTTAACCGCTGATTTTACCAAACACTTTATTTAGTTTATCAGCTATCAGTCATCAACCATCAGCTAGCTTATAAGTTATTTGCTATTTTTACCGAACAGAGCCTTAGTTGATTCATTACAAATAACTTAATGCATAAACTTGTACATCTCATTAGCCATCATAGATCTTAGGCAGGTTATTGTTACACAAACTCTTCCTTTCCCTTCTTCCATTATCACACTCTTCCTTTGTGGTTTGCTTAATTTTTTTCTTTTCCTTCTACTTCTAATTTCGCTGGTTCTTTCTGATTCTTAGTGTACACTACTCACACATATATCCTTCTTTTATATACCTTTTTCGTGCAAGACTACATTATTCATTATTTATTCTAAAATTGTACTATTTTGACTCCACACACAAAAATTCAATATTAAATCTGTCATTAATTGACTTTCAAATGTACTCTCATAATTTCAACAGACAAAATTTTAGAGGACTTTTCTATGGGCATGTTCATTTAAACTTATAGTATTTATTTTTCCGACCGAACGTCACAATCTTAAATAGCTATGACCGAGTGAAAAATTGATGAAAAAGTGTCTCCGTGAGTCTAACAAAAAACGAGGGAGAGGATTTTAGATAGCAGCAGAGTCTATGTCCGGTAATATTTTATCATATTATAGCAGCCGAGGGAGAGGTTTCTGAATCAAGATACGAATTCTCGTCCAGAGTAATATTTTTTTTTTTTAACAAATCAAAATGAGATACATTAAACCAACATGCTATCCCTCCATCACAAGGTGTGCTAGAGTAATATTGTGTTTTTTTGTTAAACAAATCAAAATGAGATACATTAAACCAACATACTATCCCTCCATCACAAGGTGCGCTTGATGACATACTGTCATTACGTGATTTTTAGGACTTATTTTGACAATTTTGATAGAGTTCAAGGCAATATGAACGGTCCAGAGGCGTTAAAAAGCAAGAAAACAACTAAAGAACTTGAAGCAACAAAACGCGGCGCGATTGCTTACATCGTGACGCGATTTTATAGGCAGAGAGGCAAGTTTTTGGATTGCTGGAAACGTGACACGATTGCTGGAGGCGTGTCACGATTGTGAAGAAGGATCTCGAAGGACTCTAGGTTGTTATAAAATCGTGACACGATTGGACATAGGCGCGACGCGATTTTTGGCTCAGAAAATATTTCCTATTTAAACAGAAGTCAGTGCCAGAAACAAGGGTTGCGATTTTGGAGAGCTAAAGTGCGATTTTGAGACCTGAAGACTGCTTGAAGGGCGATTTCATCATCCTTTACTCAGTTCATGTATGTTTTAATTATTTCATTGATTATGCAATTTGTAAACTTGATTATGAGTAGCTAAATCTCTCAGAGATTAGGTCCGAGATGAATCTGTGTAACCCTAATTGATCCATGTTGCTGTGAAACTCTATTTATTATGAATGACAATCTAGTTTTTATTCAATTCAATTGTTCTTAATGCTTTTTATATCCTGATCAAATATAAACATGATTTAGTGAGAACGAATGACTACTGACCCTAGCTTTCGACTTAGACCTAATTGAATTGTTCTAATAAACATGGTTAGTCTAGGAATGG
>Ga0315915_1006850_pt1 | contig 13811 bp, 13 predicted proteins | sample MpolbnodulesMG_FD_207738 | JGI IMG/M metagenome (GOLD analysis project Ga0315915, IMG submission 207738) | Medicago polymorpha root nodule microbial communities from Los Angeles, California, United States - branched nodules | ecosystem: Host-associated > Plants > Roots > Nodule | place: USA... | reverse complement strand
TACACTTATAATTTTTGGTTCTTAAATATTGGTTCAAACAATTATTTCTATGAATTAAAATTACATAATTAAATAGTTATTCCAGCTCATAAGACCCGTGCGGCGCACGGGTCATCAATCTAGTTTCATTCATCAATTTCATTTTCCCCTAATCTGAAACCTAAATCTCCACCACTCTCCCCCACAATCAACTTTCCCCCAAATTGAAACCCACAATCTCACTCTCCCCCACCAAAGCATCACGTTTCTCATTCTCCCCCAATCAAACGTGAATCTCAATCTCCAACCCATGGCTCAATCTCACCATCACTAACCCCGGCTCAATCGAAGCCTTTTGTTTGTCACCCTCAATCTCATATCCAGTGAGTCAGCACCGTCTTTCTTCATTTTTTTTCTTCCGATATAAAATTTAATTTTACCTTCGAAAGCTTCATTTTGCTTATCGATTATGATTCTGCTTCTACTTCTATCTATGCTAGTTTTTTCAAGTATTACATTAATTGATTATCATGGTTATCTGATTATTGCTTTTTCAACAGCTGGGTTCCTTTTCCACTCACTACATCTCTTCATTTCTAGGTTATAATTTCTTTTCTCCTTTAGTTTATTTAAGAATTTTATTTTTTAAAGTTTTCTGCTTTTAAATGTTGATTCAACTCTGTTAGGGTTGTCTAACCAATTTTAAATTGGTTGAGATCAACTCTGTTATGTTGATTCGCCGTCGGGTGTCGGTGTCGCCGTCGTGGTCATGTGAGAGCTATGAATTGTGGGCTGAGAATTAACGCGTGTTGACCGATTTTCTATGGCATGTGGTTATGTGTGAGTTATAAATTGTAGTTTGCGAGTCAGTTAATATGCGTTTATCGTTTTCAACAGTGTGTGGTTATGTGGGAGTTATACATTGTAGGTAAGAGTTAGTTAACGCGCGTTGGCTGGTATTCTACAGTGAATACAAACCGGTGCTAACTGGTTTTCTTGAGGGAAGTTTCTTTAGTAGCTTGGGGTGGGTTGGCTGGTATATTAGGATCTGAAGAGAGAGGGGTTAATTCATAGTATGTTTCATTATAAGCTTCAATTGGGTTTGATTTTGCGTTTCAAGACGTGTTTACTATAGCTAGAACTTTGAGTTTTCCTAGAAAGTAGAAAGTGAGAGTTAAGTGTTTACAATGTAACGAACTTTGAGTTTTCATTATAAGCTTCATTTGCATGGTTCAGACTACACTTGAACTCAAAATTTAGTGATCAAAATGTTTTATTGGTGTGTATTCAATTGATATAACATGTAAGCTGTTAAGTTTTTCATGTAAGGAATGAATATTTGTGTGTTATTGACTGCAAAACCATTTCTTAGCATTATGGTATATTAACAAAGAATAACATTTCATGAGCTGATATGAGTTGTTTTTAAGGTTCCTGTCAAATAATGAGTGATATGAGCTAATATGAGAAGTATAATGAGTGTTAGAGAAAACATACAAGTAGTTGATTTGAAGTCTACATGTGTTTGATGTTGCCGCGTGCAAAGAATAAGAAATTTTCTGGACTCTTGTTTTTAGTAATGTTTACAATTTCAATTTGTTTATTGACAGAGTGCAGAGGTCTCATTTTATGATCTCACAGAACTTATATATAAGATAATTGATTTTTACATGAAAGTATAATCTTATAGAATTCATTTTACTAAAAAGATGTTATTTCGAATATTGACGCAACATGATTTGATAAAAGTTAACATGATTTGCAGAGATGGATTTGCTCAATTGTCACTGAATTTGATCGATTTCTCATTGGATTTGGTCGATACTCTACATGCTTATGGTCTGGTTAGTGAAATTCATTCTTATTTGATTATTTCGTTGTTATATTTTAAGCAGTGTTTTGTAATTTGCGACAGTAGCTAAATCTGTTTAAGCTTTTTGTTCAAGAATGGTTTGACCAATATTGTTAAAAGTATCATTTTCACAGTGTAAGTTCAGATTGTAACCTAAGAGGGGGGGTGAATTAGGTTTCTAGGAATATTGGTTAATTTTTCTTAGTTGAGCGTTGTTGATAATTTTTTCGGTAATTAATGATGAAGGTATGAATGCAGAAAAATAAAAGAGTAAGAGAAGAAAAAAAGACACAAGAGAATTATAGTGGTTCCCCTCTAAACCTCAGGGTACTCCACTCCCTTCACACCCAGCGAAGGATTTCACTATGTAAAGAATCTTTGTTACAAAGAAACCTTAATCCCAAGGCCTCCTAACAATATTTCTCTACACACCAAGATAGGACCCCACTATCTTTTACAATGATTTCAACAACAATGGTGAGAAGTTTTTACAAAAGCAATTGAAGAATAATGAATGTATGGCTGTTATGCTTTGATCAATATCACGTTAACAGTAAGAACTTAGTACTCAGAAAACTTCTTTATGAATGTTAAAAATGTGGACAAAGTTTTCAAAGCAGGATGATGAAAGTTTGATAAATCAAGTGATATTGAATATGACAATTGAGATTGAAAGTTGTAGTAATAATGTTAAGTCATTTGTTTTGATTCTCAATTGAATTTATAGAGGCTAAAAAGATGTTTATGAAGCAATGCTACTTTTCAAAAAAGAAATAGTTGCTGCCAATTTTTGTCAAAAAATAGTCGTTGCAATTTTTAGAAAATATCCGTTGAGTATGAATTAAAAAGTTGTTAGTTTCAACGGAAAGGAAAACTGATGAAAAGGTATGATTGCATGGCTTGAAAACATTGTTACTGATTGCCTCTTAAAACATGTTTAAGATTTAGCCGTTGAAAAAAATGCTAATGCCATGCACTAACAATTTCTAACAATGAAGGCCAACAGTAACATGAATAAATAAAAACAATTCATATGGCTATCAAAATAAATATAGCCATGATTAGTAAAAAAAAGGACGTTGACATTCAATGAATAATTTATTAGAATTGATCTTATCCAAGAATGAGAAATAAATTTTTAATGTCAAAAATATTTATGCAATCCCAAAATCAATTATGCCTTTTCATGCAAAAATATTTTCATTCTAAATCACATAAAAAACTCATTGTGAGTGTGTGATTTATTTTCAAAAGTTTTTTAGGCATTGCTTCATATGGGAACTTAAAAAAATAAGGACCATAATTACAAAAATATAACTATGAAGCTTAAGTCCCATTATCTTCATTCTTCAACTTTGAGCCTCCATGGACATTTCTTCTTTTTGTGATGTGGTGTTGTTATCATCAAAACCCAGCCAAGTCTAAGAAGGAAATCTTCTTCACACAGTATGTACTTTGTTTGATATTTAATAGTTGAATATGTTTAAACTTTGGAATGAAATCTTGTTGTGTTGTTATAGTTTTGATTTCATTGTATTTTAATTTCAATTTCATTGCTTATTGATGTGTTGTTGTGGTTTGTGTTGATGATTACATGATGATATAGCTCTAGTCCCTTCATTGCCTCTAATGTTGGCTAGTTATTTTGCTTTTCAGCCTTTGTTGAGATTGATAACAGGAAATTCTGCTTACAACTTGAATGAGGAGACTGATTTAGCACCTTTTGAGGTAAGCATAATGAAAATTGAATTTTGATGTTGTTAGCTTTGGGCCCTGTTTGACTAAGCATTGTTTATAACATAAATGCTCATTATATGATTATGTATAAGTGTGCATTATATGCATAAATGTGTCAGATTCCAACTCTGCACTTGCACAATTCATCCTTGATTTGGCCTGATCATAATGAACTTTTTGTGGCTACTTTATCTGATATAGGTGTTGTTTGGTACTTTACTTCTACTTTACATTCTAATTTGGTTCCATATTTTGGTCACAAAACAATACATGTTGAGGTACCCGAGAGTGGTGAACATGAATTATGAACCACTTTGTGGAGCTTTCTTGGACTGAGATATTTTGCAAATAGACCTTGTGGATCTTTCTTGTTCAAAAACTAGACCTTGTAGTCACCCTCTTTTAAATGTAAGTGCAATATTTCTTTCCTTCACTTCACTAATTTTTTTTAATTGAGTTCTTTCTCTAAATTTGTTTACATTTTCAATTAATCATAAACATATGACTTTAATCACAACTATTTCTAACTTTCCAAAGTTATTATACATATTAGTAACTTAAAACCCCACCTTCATTATAGGAGCTAATGACTTTGCTGGTTTAGCAACTACCTATAAGTGCACTTAACTTATACAAAGAATGCTATCAACACTCTCTAATACACACATTCTATCCCTCTTGTTGATTGGTTAAAATTCACGCGTGTCCTACCAAATTATGAGTTTCATAAAAGTTTATAGATGTTGTTATACCTTTTAAGAATTAAAATTGAGAATGTATAAATATGTGTACCAAAAATTAACCTTGTTTAAAAATCCGGTGGTATTGTGTGTGTGTTTAGGATTGTGTTTGTGTTAGTGTTTTGGGAGTGAGGGGCAAAGAGGTGTATTTTTTACTTTGGAGTTGCTTCTGTAGTTTAGTGAGGGGCAAAACAGTTGCAGCAGAAATAAGTACAGCTATTTTGATAGCAAGAGCCGGTGCTCAGGATCCGTTGGCAATTCCATCAATATGCCGAGTTTCAGCTGCACTTCAGTATACTGCTGGTGGTGAGTATACTATTATTGTTCATGCACTGAAAGTCTCTTTCCTGGTGCATGGTCCAGTGCTACCATAGATGTCTGATATGGAGGGGATGGAAGTTCTTGTTTCTTGGATGAAATAGATTTTTCTGAAACTTGTCTAATGCCTCTACATTACTATTGAATATTAATTTCGTCAACTTACAAACGTAGTTTCAAAGGTAATTACTATTGGTGGTATGCATATATGTGGGCTCAAATCTATTCTAATGTAGTAAATGATTTTCTTAATGCATAGGCTTGGAGGGTTCAGATGCTGGTCTAGCATCCATACTGGAGTCCCTGGAGTTTTGCTTGAACTCAAGACTGGTGTTTTGAATGAAAGGGTATTTATTTGTTTCACATTGAATGCAATTAATTGGTCTTGTGAGCTTCTCTGTAATAAATAGCTAATGGTTATTCCATAGTGGTTACTTTTGACAAATATATCAGAAAGTAATTATAGAAACCTTATTGTATCACTTGTTTGTATTTTATATGAATGATTAATTCATATTTGTAATTTTCATGTTCGGAACTCCAGAAACCTTATTGTATCACTTGTTTGTATTTTATATGAATGTAAAATTCATATTTTAGTTTATGAATTTGTTTATACTTTTTATTATGAATTAATTTAGTTTTGTCATAAAAATTATTTTAGTTTTATATGTTTATATCCGTAGTTCTATTAAAAATTCAGGAAAAAACTCAACAAATTGCGACAGTTCTAAACTATTGCAATGATTTTTTTATAAATAAATTTTATGCATTTGCGAACCTTGCAAACTGTCGCAATTCCTATTTGTTTATCCAAAAAATGTCTTTTGCGACATTTGTAAACCGTCGCAATAGCATTTGCGACAGTTGGTACGACCCTTCCTTGAACTGTCGCAAAAGACAGTTGCGACCCCAACATCCGCGCCTGTTGGGAAACAGTCGCAATCAATCATTTTAAAAGTCGCAAAATGCCTTTTTTCTTGTAGTGTATGGTCTCAAGCAAGCTCCTAGAGCTTGGTATGATAAACTAAGTAATTTCTTGATTAAAAATAACTTTAAAAGAGGTCAGGTTGACACAACACTCTTCAGAAAGACTCTTGAGAAAGACATTCTTGTTGTGCAGATATATGTTGATGATATAATATTTGGTTCTACTAATGCATCTCTTTGCAAGGAATTTTCTAAGGTAATGCAGGATGAATTTGAAATGAGCATGATGGGAGAATTGAAGTTCTTCCTTAGAATTCAAATCAATCAATGCAAAGAAGGGGTGTATATATGTTTATCAAACAAAGTACACTAAGGAGCTTCTGAAGAAGTTCAAGCTTGAAGATTGTAAAGTGATGAACACTCCAATGCATCCAACCTGTACTTTAAGCAAAGAATATACTAGAACAAAGGTAGACCAGAAGCTGTATAGAGGTATGATTGGTTCTTTGTTATACCTCACTGCATCTAAGCCAGATATTATATTCAGTGTATGCTTGTGTGCAAGATTCCAGACAGATCCTAGAGAATCTCATTTAACTGTTGCTAAGAGAATCTTCAGGTATCTGAAGGGAACAACTAATCTTGGACTTCCCTATAGAAAATCCGTGGATTATGAGTTGGTTGGATTCTGTGATGCTGATTATGCTGGTGACAGGATTGAAAGAAAATCAACCAGTGGAAACTGCCAGTTCCTGGGTGAGAATCTGACATCCTGAGCTAGCAAAAGACAAGCAACTATTGCTATGTCCACAACAGAAGCAGAATACATCGCAGCTGCACGTTGCTGTACACAACTGCTTTGAATGAAACATCAATTAGAAGATTATCATATTAATGCTAACAGTATTCCCATTTATTGTGATAATACTGCTGCTATTTGTTTGTCAAAGAATCCAATTCTACATTCAAGGGCAAAACATATTGAAATCAAACACCACTTTATTAGAGATTATGTTCAAAAAGGAATTTTGGATATACAATTCATTGATATTGAATATCAATGGGCTGATATATTTACTAAGCCTTTAACTATGGAAAGATTTGATTTTATAAAGAAAAATTTGAACATGCACGTTGTGTCTGATTAAATTTGCTTGCCTTTGAACAAGAAGTTAGGTTCTGAAGTCATTCAGAAGCTATAGTCCATTAGAAGCTCTTCACCGAGATTCTGAGGAAAATGTGCTTCTGAAGATGACGTCAGCATTTGAACTTCAGAAGATGAACTCTTTGCTTCTGAATAGCAGAGTTAGTGGAAACATTAGAAGTTACTTTTTGGTAACACCTGTCCCACTAACTTGGCAGTTACTCTGAAAAACTCTGACGTGGCTTAAGTGTATTGATGTATAACGTAAGAGGGAAATGATGAATTTATGCTGTAAATGTACTATCTCGCGCCCTCTATGTCATTAATGTTTTGTTTGTTTGTCCCCTTCTGAATTGCAGTCGTTTTTACTAAAAACACTTAGACAATATCACACACTTCTCACCTCATGACTTACACTTTCTGATTTTAGACTGATTCTCTGCAAAAATACTCTCTTTCAAAATCAAAACCATAGAACCCTAAAACCTTCATCAATCTCAATGACATCTTCAAGTTCAAATCAAGGAACCTCCATGAAAATGAATATTGGAGAATCTCTTTAGATAAAAGGGAGAACGATGAAACTGGAAGAATGGTAGTTAACAGTCAAAGTGGAGAATCCAGTGGATTTTTGTTTCACTTACTCGTCATGATTGTGATTTGTCAAGCTATATGAGATATCAAGATCTATCACGTTACTTCACAATGCTGGATGGACCATCCTATGAAAACTTAGAGAAGTAATTCTGGGTAAGAGCAGAGATCTACGACAAATATATTGCTAAAGCTGAAGAAGATCACTTGGTTCTACTTGATCCTAGTCTTAAAGGAAAATCAAGAGTAGAAATGGGTTTAAAGGAGTTTACAAGAACTGAAATTCGCTCCAATGTAATGGGGATTCCAGTCACCATTACCGAGGAAGTGATTGGAAGAGCCTGCAGAAGAAATGTTGAAGGAGCCTTTCAATGGAATTTGAATAAAAAGACAAGTGATTGGATACCAGTGGTGAAACAGTCTCTATTCAAAGGAAAGAAGGATGGAAAGTACAGTTACATGGAGAAAGAACATAAAGTTCTTCAGAAGCTGTTGCAAGATTGTTTTCTACCCAAAGGAGGAGGTGTAGATCATCTTTCATTAGAGCATAAGGTGTTTTTACACTACATTATCTCTTTTGAAAAGGTGAATTTGCCCAGATATATCTTCCACCATATGCTATGGGCCTTGGAGAAAAGTCAGTAAAAGAATAGAACCTTTGTGCCTTATGGAAGATTGATGGCTAGAAAGAAGAAGAGAACTTCAGTTAGAAAGTTAAAGGAATCCACATACATCTTGCAAGAAGAAGAAGATGTGGAAGCTACTGAGCTGGTGACAAGAGATGAGTTAAGGTTTGATGGTGATGCGGTTGAAGATGTATGTGTGCTAGATGAAAGTGAAGACAGCTCTAGGTCTGCTATATTATCAGAAGCATTGTGAATATGATCTTTACCTTTAGGATCTTCTGTAGCAGCTCCTGAAGCTTGTTCTTTAGTACCTAAAGCTTCTACTCTCTGATCTTCAGCTGACATCTTCAACAGATTTCCAGCTTCTACTGACACCATCTCCTGAACTTCTTCAGCAGCCTCTATAACTTTCTGTGCACTCACACCAGCATCTTCCCTCATAATGGTAGAAGCAGGAATTTCAGTTTCTTTAGCTATTTGCATAACTTTCTAAAGTGCAGCAGCATCTGCAGCCCTCCAGTTCCTGACCTCTCTTGTCACCAACTCAGTAGCTTCCACATCTTCTTCTTCTTACAAGATGTACGTGGATTCCTTCAGCTTTCTAACCTGAGTTCTCTTCCTCTTGCTGATCTTTGGTTGATCAGAAATGGATCTTGATGAACCAACATATCTCTTACCTCTGGTTCATTGCTCAATGATCTTGACAGGTTCAAGATCTTCAACTTCTTCTTGAATGGTTGGCATAGTAGAAACAACTTCTTGAGCTTGAGTTTCACCTCTCTCTTTCTTGACCTTTTTAGGCTTTGGTTCAGAAGCTTCTTCTTCATCAGCAGCTTCTGAAGTTGTCTTCTTCTTAGATTTCCTCTTCTTGGAAGTAATTAGCTGACAACCACCATACATGGTGTCTAGGATGTCATCATACTTGATGGTTTCTCCAGTAGCCTTCCAATGCTCAAACACATAGTGAGCTCTTACTTCAAGAGGATATTCCTTTGAGATAGGGGGACAATCATCCATCATGATTGATAGAATCCATGATTCTTGAAAATCAATATCCCTCTTGTCAACTTCCTGTACCAGATGCATGTTAAACGGAGTTGAGCCATTGATGTACTTGCCAACCATTGTTCCAATTTGGTTATCATTGACAACTCTTGACAATTTGAGAATTTTCAGCATCCCTTCTTGATGGAATATCTCAGACAACAATCTTCCATAAGGCACAAAGGTTTTATCCTTTTGCTGACTTTTCTCCAAGGCCCATAGCTTATGGTGGAAGATGTATCTGGGAAAATTCACCTTTTCAAATGAGATAATGTAGTGTAAAAACACCTTATGCTCAAGTGATAGTTGATCAACACCACCTCCTTTGGGTAGTAAGTACTCTTGCATCAGCTTCTGAAGAACTTTATGTTCTTTCTCCATGTCACCGTACTTTCCATCCTTCTTTCCTTTGAATAAGGTTTGCTTCACAACAGGAATCCAGGAGCTAGTCTTCTTATTCAGATTCCACTAAAATGATCCTTCAACACTTCTTCTACAGGCTCTTCCAATCACTTCCTCAGTGATGGTGACTTGAATCCCCATTATACAAGAACGAATTTCAGTCTTGGTAAACTCTTTCAAGCCCATTTCAGCCCTTGATTTCCCTTTTAAGATTAGGATCAAGCAAAACCAAGTGATCCTCTTCAGCCTTAGCAGCATATTTGTCGTAAATCTCTGTTCTTACCCAGAATTGCTTGACTAGATTCTCATAAGTTGGACCATCCAACATATGAAAGTACCCTGATAAGTCTTGATACCTTAAGAAGCTTGTCAAATCACAGTTGTTCCTTGTCAGTGAAACGAAATCTACCAGATTGTCAACTTGAACTGTTAACTGCCATTCCTCCAGTTTCATGGTCCTTCCTTTAATCTGTAGAGATTCTCCAGAATCTATTTGCATGCATGTATCTTGATTCGAACCAGACGAAGCCATGTGAAGATTGACGAAGGTTTTAGGGTTCTAAGCTTTTGATTTTGAAAAGACGAGAGTTTTTCAGAGAACACACTTCAGGTACTGAAGAACACACTTCAGAAGCTGCTACAGAAGATCCAAAAGGTAAAAATCATATTCACAATGCTTCTCATAATGTAGCAGATCTAGAATTGTCCTCACTTTCATCTAGCTCACATAAATCTTCAACCCCATCACCATCAAACCTTAACTCATCTAGTGAATATGTTCCTATGGTTCCATCTGTTCAAGAAAGAATAGATAACCTAATTCAAAGACACATAGATGTCGGTTAGAGACTACCTGAAGGCCATTGGGCTAGACCTGAATTCTTGAATCTTATTCAATCAATTGCTCCTGACTCTGACATTCCCACTACATCTACATCAACTGAACCTCAACCTTCAAACATCAATGATGTCTCTGTAATTGATCAATTGTCAGATCATTACAAAGGAGAACTGTCAAGCTTTGTTGTTAACTCAGAAAAAGCCTCTGAAATAGCTTCTGAGGAAGTTGTTTTAGAAAACCCCCAACAACAAAAACCTGAATAAAGGCTAGAATCTCCTAAACCAAATCAACAAGAGTCTCATTCACCTAAACAACCTGATTCTGATGCTAACACTTTAGTATCACAATATCTAAATCAAGTTGAACCTCAAATCATTGTAGCTTTACTTGTTGTATTAGAAGCTGCAATTAATCCTCAACCCATAACTGTAGCCCTACTATCTTCTGAAACTACACTTAACCCCTCTGAACCTAAACAAGTGATCATAGAACATGCTGAAGATGAGATTCCTACTCAAATTGGAACAACTTTAGACCCATCTTTACCATTTGTCTTAGAACATGTCAATGATCCACCCTTTGTCCCTAACAGAATCCTTGCTATTGAAAGCAATACCATAACCATCATATATACTGAACCCTCTTCCTCAAACAGTCCTCAACTCATAAATATCACTGCCCCACCTACCCTGTTGCTAGATTATGCTATATTAAAAGAGGCATGTGAACAGATCTTCAAGGATTTGAACAAACTGGTGAAAACCAGAAGCAACTTTGTTCATGAGAAGGACTATGTCAGTGAGTGGACTTCTTTGAGAAACAGAGTGGAATACATAATGTGTGAACTTCAGAAGCTGTCTTTGGAAGCTCATGACAAGGCTTTGATTGATCTTCAGAAGTGGTTCAAAGGAGTAACTTTGAATATGAAAGAAGTAGAGGTCAACATAAGTCAAGAGAGAAGCAGACTATACTTGTCAGACACACCCATCTACCTGGATGCCTCAGGCGTTATCTCTTCAGGTGTACATTTTGAGAATCTGGATCTCAGATGGTTGACTAAATTGAAGATCCAAACTGATTCTCCTATTCCTGAAAAACTAAAGGATGATCCTATCTTGGAGAAGGAAAACAAAGAGCTGAAGAAAGCACTGTTTGAGCAAAAGATTATGGTTGCTGAACTACAAAGGAAGCTGATTGCTCAACAGAAAGAATCAAGGGTCGGAGAAGAAAATCTTGTAAAAGGATACAATGAGCTTAAGGAAGACATGCAGAAGCAAACAGAGAAGACAAACAGTATGATTCAAGATCTGATGGAAATGGTTCAAAAAAAAAGCCAAGCCTTAGATTGCACACAATTTTTGCTTGTTTACTTTATGTTTTGATCATTTGTTTCTTCTCCTGGATATTAATGTTTTATTTTGCTTCTGACTAAGTTATGTGCTTCTGAACATGTTATTTTTATATATTATTTTTCTCACTATGTTTTTTTTTTCATCTCTTCTTTTTGTCTTTATTTTTTTATTTTTTCGTTGATGACAAAAGGGAGAGTATGCATAGTATTTAATTTTTAGGCTGAGTCCCATTAATTTAATTTGTTTAAAATTAAATTAAGAGAACCTTCTTCTCATCTCATAGTCTATTAATTTAATGTGAGATTATTCTGAGTGTATTACGTTTTTAATGATGAATTTATTTAACATGGATAGAACTCAGGGGGAGCTTACAAACCTCACCTTAAAGTACTATTAGACTCAGGGGGAGCTTACAAACCTCACCTAGTAGTCAACTTGTTAATTAGATTAACAACAATTGAACATTTTAAATATTGGTGTTTGTCATCATCAAAAAGGGAGAGATTGTTGGAACAAAATATGTTTAACATTACCCTTTGAGTTTTGATGATAACAAGGTATTAAAAATTGTCAATTGGATATGCTAATATTTGTTCAAGTGTGCAGGTCCATAGACAAAAATTTAGTGTCTTTAAATTCAAGCATAGGTTCTGAAGAACAAATGAGAGCAATGGAATCAATAAGAAGAAAGCTTGAAGCATATGAAGAAAAGAGATTCTGAAGAGAACAAGTGTAACGCCCTATTTCTATTAAAGCGATAAAACACGCGAATAAAACATATATTCAAGAAATAGATGCTACGTCATCAACAAAACAAATTTAGCATGCATATATAAATTCTCAACAGTTGCAGCGGATATGAATCATACATCTCCAAAGTATACATGTCATGAGATCAATATACATCATCATATAAATTCTCCAAATCCTGACAAATGGGCAAAAATCTCCATAACAAATACATCCAACAAAACATGAAGACTGACGTCCTAATCAGAGCCTAATCTAAGACTCCAAGAAACGATAACGGAGATAGCTCCCGCTATCCAAGTACTCACCAAGCAAAACTACTCCTGCACTCCGTCTACCCATTCATACAAACAGGTAGGCGGCCAAAACCACTGGGGGTAAACTTCACATCAATCATAATCAACATAAACAGTTGGAAAGTTGCAATCAAATTTAAACTTTAAATGATGAGGAAGAACATTCGACTTCAATATTATTTATCAACACAACGATTCCATTCACCACAAGTAAGCGATTCATCAATCATACTCATCACCAACCCAATCATCATCAAGCACATAAGCAATTAGGTCTCATGCCAAATTATGCTATGCGCCTAGACACTACTTTTATATGCATGTGGTACCATACTTCTCCAAGGTCGTCACCTCATGATGCAACAAAAACATCATCATCAACGGCTATAATCAATGGCTATATGGATATAACATCCGACACGACATATGATGCATGAACATGTGACTCAATGCACCATGCATATGTTCACAATAATTCAACGACTATAATCAACGACTATAATTAACATCAACTATATCATATAGTTCAACAACTACATGTATACAATTCCTCACAATCCAAGTAAAGAAGAATATACATTATACTAAGATAAGTATCATTTCAACACCTAGCAATCATTCATACATCTTCATGTAATCTAACAAAGTTATGCACAAAAGATTTGCCAAGTAATTGGTCTTAAAGATTATTTTCGACAAAGTTCGTCTCTCATTTTACAACTTTAAAATAATTGAGACAATTGAACCAAAATCAAGTAAATAAACTTTAGGGCCTCGACTATGTGTACACTTAGATCACATATGAGTGTAGTAGAGTATACATGTGTGTTTCATCTGCCAACTTCGACAAAATCTCCAAAATCACGAATTCGTCTCTCTTTATCATTATTTCAAAAGAATTCCATTTTCCAAGCAAAACAAGTTACAATTCAATGAAACCAATCATAACCATTTTTAGAAAATCATATAATCAGTGTACAACCTTAACCCTATCTCAATTTCCTTGAGAACACAAGTTTCGGAAAAATCGACGTTCTTGGACAATTTTCAAAAGTTAAGTTCAAAATCACAAAATCAAGTCCAATCTCATCTATGAGATGTTCCAGTAGGTTTAAGAGCATAAACAGTAATTAAACAAGTTGAAAGAAGTGTTTTACAAAGCTCGGATTGGTCCCCGAAAGCCCGGAACGAAAATCAAAAGGTGCT
>Ga0315915_1006849_pt1 | contig 13812 bp, 7 predicted proteins | sample MpolbnodulesMG_FD_207738 | JGI IMG/M metagenome (GOLD analysis project Ga0315915, IMG submission 207738) | Medicago polymorpha root nodule microbial communities from Los Angeles, California, United States - branched nodules | ecosystem: Host-associated > Plants > Roots > Nodule | place: USA... | reverse complement strand
TTTTACCTTTATAGTGGGCCTTTTTTAGGCCCACAAATAAATAGATTTTAGAGTGGGCTTGACCCCAAATATTTTGTTCAATTAGGGGGCTTTAATTTAGTGGGCTTGGTGGGAGCTTTTTTAAGTGGGCTTTGAAATTTGGGGCTCTATTGACACCTCTATGTACACATATTCGGTATACTCCGACGCCTCTTCTCACAATGATTGTTAAAGTGGTTGAATACCCCACCTTTTACTTCATTCACCCCTTCCTCTCTTTCTCTATTGATAGTAATGCTTAAAATCATTTATTCCCACCGTTAATCTTAACCAAACTATGGAAGAACTTAGTATTCGCATAACGTTCTTTTAACTATAAAACATGAGATCTCTGCCATTGAAGACTATTATGCACCCTTAATAAAGAACAAAAATTTATGAATCAATTCCTTTATTTGAATTTGATCTTCTTATGACAAACTTTCCTCCTCCTCTTTAACTTCTCTGAAGGAGAGCTGAAAGTCTTTCAACCCCCACAACATCTTACACACATTTTCCCCAACTTTGTATCCTGAATACAAACAATATTTGGTTTTTCTACCCGAATAAATTTTTGATTTTTTTCTCCGTCTATTCATCAAACGCCCTTACATTATAACATAATATCTTCGTTTGACCCTGCATACATTAAGGTTCAACACAAATGATTGTTCAGTAACGTTTGGGTTTTGTAAAGGATATTGACAATATATTCTTTAATAAAGAAGCCAATGAATTTATATTGATTAAGGAATGACTTATCTGCAAAGTCGCAAGTTCAACTTTCATTATTGTCGCAAATATATATTTGATGAATGATCTATAAATATTTCTATAAGTGTGTTTACTCGACTCAAGTAATTTCTCCAAGTCAAATTATGATAAGATTTTAAAACTCAACAGATTTTAAAAGAGAAATGCACATAAAATGGATATGGTCCGATTATGATAAGATGACAGCGTAATTCCGCGATTTGCTTCGGTCAACGCAGATGCATGGTCATAAATTCATACTCAGTATCGTATTTTTCTCTTTTTTTAATACTACTACCTGTCTCGTCAACCCTTAGACCATATGGTAGAGATAGAAAAAGTAAGCACACGGAAACCATTTGCAACACTACACAATAATATGGTAGCACAAACTTTTCAGTAAAAGGAAAGAGAGTAGCACATACTTTTGTATATAATTTGAATTTGAATTATAATATGGTGTAGTATTCTTTTTTTGGTACAATATGGTGTACTAGTATTTAATCTAATCTTATAACAATTTGTTTGCAGGAATTTCATGGTATTAAACTACTACTAATTTTGAAATTTTGGTACGTTATTTCGTCTAAATTTTATCAAAATTTCAGTTTTTAATTTGCTTGAACCGTAACACAGAAGAAAGTTGTATCTAAGTGCTTTTCCCCTTCTGCTATTGCAATAAATGTAGTTCAACAACACCAAACTCAAATTTCAATGCATGTGGCATTATTCAAAGAGGAAAAGAAAAAACCGTAACTAGACCGAAAAAAGAAAAGAAAAGACCACATTATTCAGAAAAGTATAACACAAAATTGTCAAATGTTAATGTGATGCCATTCCTTGATCAAATACCCTATAGTTTCAGCCAAAAGACAATAAAGTTGATGTTGAGAAATGGGGTTTTCTTTTCCTGGCAAAATCCTCGAATATTCCTCTATCTTCCAAGGTAATACTATGTTTTTATCTCATTAGCTTTTTTGACAACAAAATCATAATTAAATAATCATTGATTCCAAGCCTGTACAATTTTCCAAATTTGATTAATCTTAGGTTATTTCAAAACTAATTCATACTGTAACAATAAAAAACTAATTTCCTCTAAAAAAAAAACTAATACATATTCCGGTCTTTTAATTTTTGAGTATCATTTTTTTATTTTTATACATTACTGTTCAATGAATTTAGTGAATTTTTCAAGTATGAATTTACCTGCCATACACATTTTCAGTTTTTAATTATATATTATAATTATTAAATATTCTTTTATTTCTGTTTATAAATTTTAATTAATTTTTGTTGACTAATTTTAAAGAATTTTATTCGGGGATAAACATATCGTATAACCAATAATCCTACAAAATCTCTTTATCAAACAACAAAAAAAAATCTTGCAAAATCTTCTATATATTTTTTTTATACAAAATCCTCTTTATTTAATTGAATCTCATCCATTTTAACTAATTAGTTGTTTTTCAACTTTATTTAAAAATGAAATTAAGTATTTTATAAAAAAAAAATGAAATGAAGTAGTTCAATTTCTAAAATTCGAGATCATGTATAAATTATACAAATATTAAGCAATTTCAGCAATTATTGCCAGCACAAATGATTGAATATTACGTTTACACTCGCAATAAGATGGAAGATTTTACGTTGTATGTATGAGATGTACCCTCCATATCTAAATTTTCTAAGACACATTATTTTGTCAAAAAACAAGAAAAAATATGATATGCTATAAAGAATAAATCAAAACAATAAATTAAAGTAAGATACATTCACAAAATAAGATGTAAAATAAAAATATTTAAAATCCAAATTGAGATATACTAAGTTGCATAAAAAGATTCAAAGAATATAGCCTTAAAAATAATTTAAATAAAAAAATAATTGTTGAGTGAGATGATAAATAATCTCATTAAATTAAAGAAATTTTTATCAACATTTTAATTAGATAAATTAGTATATACAGTTGCAAGCTGACAAAAAAAGCCAACCAACTAACGTAGGAAGCAATTTAGTTTCACACATAAATGAATACAGTTGGACTGTGTCAAAAAAACAAGTCTCTTTCTTACAACTTCATAAAAATTTAAGTCATTTATTTGCGTTCTGTCTTAATAATTTTTTCTTCTGCTACTACTTTCTCTTTCTCTCTCTACACTATTTTCTCTTCTCTCAATTTCTCCGGCGACATTTCTTCTCTCTATTTGACTACCACCGATCACAATCCACTACCGCCGACCTACGCTACCCAACCATGGGTCATTGCTGCAGCAAAAGCATCGCAGTCGACAACGAAACTGTCGCCACCGATCACCACCACAAACCACCACCGCACCACACACCATCACCGCTTTCGGCTTCTCAACCTGTCTCCGGCGTCAGTGATGCTACTCCAGGAAGACAAACTCCGGCAACTTCTTTCTCCACAAGTCCGTTCAATAGTCCTCTTCCGGCAGGTGTGATGCCGTCTCCGGCGACGAAGACTCCGGGAAGGAAATTCAGGTGGCCACTTCCTCCACCGTCTCCGGCGAAGCCGATAATGGACCTGTACAGGAAGATGAAACCGAAAGATGGACCTATACCGGAGGAGCATGGAGAAGGTGGTGGTGGTGGTGGAGAGAGAACGTTGGATAAGAGTTTTGGTTATGGGAAGAATTTTGGGGCCAAATTTGAGCTTGGGAAGGAAGTTGGTCGAGGGCATTTTGGTCATACTTGTTGGGCTAAAGGGAAGAAAGGTGAACTTAAGGGAATTTCAGTAGCTGTCAAAATCATTACCAAAGCTAAGGTGAAAATTAAGATCATATTGTTTATTTGTTTTTTTATTATCATTATGATTATGATTGCTTTAAAATTTGAAAGTCAATTGTTAAGATAATTTGATGCGTGTTTAGTACTCTTGGTCAATTCAGGATCCATTGTTGACTTTTGTGAGTATTTCTGCGATTGATTTGAATTTTGTGTTAGTTGGAAGTAATTTTGTAGTGGGAAATGTAATACGTGGTTCATGTTTTCCATTTTTCTTTTTTGAATTTGGAAGTTCAATTTAGCGGTTAAGCGCTCTTCTTTGGAAAACTATGATGCTGAATTTGTTGAATTTGTTTCGAGTTTAGTCGATATATTCGGAATGGATATCATACCAATACCATTAACGCGTTACAGAATTTGGTAAGGTAGTAGTTTTGCATTGAAGTTCGAAATGGATTTATTGGTGATGTAAGATGTCGTTTTCCACAGTGGCTGCTACTATAGTGGTGTTGCGTACCATATAGGCGCTAAACAAGAAACTCCAATGCGTTACATTTTGAGTAGCGGCTGTAGTAGCTGAACAGTTGCGTAGTTACCGTTATAATGAAGCTCCCGCGAAAATCTGAACATGCCGCCAAATTATAGTTGGTGCCTTTGCTTCTGAACTTTTTGGTCATTTTACCTTGAAACTTAATTGATTCAAATTGGTTTGAATGTTGGTAACAATAAATTTTGATTATTAACTATGAATATGTCTTTAATTTTGCGTTAACTTTCTCTCTATTTTTTAGCTTTTGTATGTGTATGGTATATATTTCTTGTATTGTTTCATTAAACTTCGACGTAACGGCCATACTGCTGCTACCCATCGTACCACTATAGCGTTTTGGGAGTTAGCCGCCACACTCAACTATCCGCCATTATCTACGTAGATGCTAGTACGAGAAAGGAAAATGCTTGAAAACCTGTTTTTCCAATAAAACTCAAAAGTATGGAAAGCCAAACATTGAAGGACTAGTCATGCCAGATAACACCTACATTTGGCTGAGCCGGTTCTTTATCTCTGGTTGGTTTCTTGGGAGGCATCAAAATAAATGTTGAGATTAGGGTAGCAAAATTGTCAGAGGTTTTAGTATGAGACTAGAAGTAGAAAATCATGGCTCTCAAAATCGGGTTTCTGCATATACTTTACAAATGCAAGGTTAGGTTGCTTACAGTACACCTCCAAAGGGTCCAACCCTTCCCTAGATCATGCTGTAGTGGGAGCTTTGTAGCACTGGGTGGTAAAAATTATTATATGGCATGAGACAATTAAGAAAAACGTGAAGTTGCAACCTCTATAGCAAGGGCAAATCATTGCATTTTTGGTTCTATTTGTGCCCAATTGGTTGTGGTTCAATCGGTGCAGGCTCCTTTGTTTGTGTAGTGAAGCTCCTTGATCATATCCCTTTGTTACCAAAACACATGGATGGGCGAAACTGTTTTGTTTGTGCAGTGAAATCGTTTGTTTGACAAAAGCTGTTTTAGGCTTCTGGTTAGATCATTAGTAAACATATTGGTGTTTAGTAAAAAACGCATATACCCAACCTGGGTATTTATAATTGTTTTTCAACTCCATTATGAACTGAATTGGAGTGTAGCATATATGAGAGGACAATTGAGATCACGGAGAAAGGGAACAAACAACACCTTTTCTATTGATGAACATTACAAGAATTGTACATTTTTAACTTTATTGCAAGTTCTATAGGAATCAGACACGGAGAAAGGGAACAAGCAACACCTTTCTTGAACATTACAAGAATTGTACATTTTTAACTTTATTGCAAGTTCTATAGGAATCAGACACGGAGAAAGGGGACAAACAACACCTTTCTTGAACATTACAAGAATTGTACATTTTTAACTTTATTGCAAGTTCTATAGGAATCAGACAATTTAGAACTTTTACTTTAGCTACCTGGGCTCTGATGGGTGATGTTTCTAGGACGAGCTTGAACTAAAGCTTACTCTATATTCCTGCAACTTTTCGTTATTCTCTAAACAATCAAATTGGTGTCTGAGAGTAAATTTTAATTTGGGGTGGGGGAATTACTTATTGTTATGTTGTGGTTGTTTGTCGCTTTATTTTTATTTATTTTTTATGACATATATCAACATGAATTGAGATTTGATTTTAGTTTTTTTTTCCGATCTCGCATTGTAATTTTTGCTCGGTGATGTTTATTGGGATTAACTGATTTTCATGTGGCAGATGACTTCAGCAATAGCAATTGAAGATGTGAGGAGAGAGGTGAAAATGTTGAAGGCCTTATCTGGACATAGGAATTTGGTCAAGTTTTATGATGCATTTGAGGATGTGAATAACGTCTACATTGTGATGGAGTATGTATAGATACAACTATATCTGAAAATTGCTTTCAGTCTTGATAGGATTTTATTCATTATCAACTGGTTGGTCTGTGTTCTCATGAAGTTATTGGGTGTAAAGGACTTCATCATAAGTACATGTTTTCAATATTGTTCACAACACGAACTTATTTTGCAGCTGGGTAGTACATACAACTGTTTAATCAGTAATTTATGTCGACTTAATGAGATATTCTTATTCTTGTCAGGTTGTGCGAGGGTGGAGAATTACTGGACAGAATTCTAGATAGGTAAAACCGAAAGATTGTTTTTTATTTATTTATACTATCTGTAACTTTGTTGTTCCTCCATACTTTTCTTGCAGAAGTTCGGTTTTTTAAATAACATGATGGTAATTGGATTCTTTTGATGTTAATTATTTAATGAAGAGGTGGAAGATATACAGAGGAAGACGCCAAAGTTATTCTTCTACAAATTCTGAATGTAGTTGCCTTTTGTCATCTTCAGGGAGTTGTTCATCGCGATCTAAAACCAGAGGTACGGCATTGTGAAGTTTGAACTACTTACATTACTTGGCCACAACTTTCAGTGAACAAGGAATTATTTTGTTTGTATAACTACTTCTCTAATCTATAAACTTGTAACCCTAAATGTTTTGTCTATTTTGCAGAATTTTCTTTTTGTCTCAAAAGATGAGGATGCTGTTCTGAAAGTTATTGATTTTGGTCTATCTGATTTTGTTAGACCAGGTAATGTGATCGAACCAACCTAACTTTCATGTATTTAAGTTTCTTCCTAGTTTCAGCTTTAGTATATTATACACTTGCATGGTAGAATTCTCAGTTCTCACATTCAATTTTTCGTAGAATAACCAAGGAATAAAACATCACATGTTTTGTGCAATATGGTCCGACAGTTCCTTATTTTGTGGGATACCTACACAGTACATTTTAGGAACTGTGATGTTTTACCATATTACAATTCATCAGTCATTAGTTTTGTGATGGACATCTAAATCTAAGGGTGAGTTTGTGAGTTTGGAAGGGAGGGCTTTGAAAAAAAGGAAAGAAGAAGTGGAAGAAATTGAGGCTTTTGGAGGAGGACTTTGAGGGTTTATTTTTCTTTATACTACAAAATCCTTCCGAAATAAAGTAACTCAAAAATTGTACTGGAGGAGGAGTTTGGAGGGTTTATATAAATTCTTCAAATCCAATCTATGTTGCTATAATACTCTTAAAATTAGTAATTATAAACATTAATTTATCAATCTCTACAAAAACACACCATAAAAATAAATGCAAGATTTTTCTATATTTTCTTCTCAAGCCCACCCTACAAAGCCCTGCAGGCCTACATCGATTTGCTTGTCAAATGATTTTCACTAATTTACCGGCTTAGATGAATCTCAGGAATGCATTAGTTCTAGGTTTAGGATTCCCTCCACTATTCAAAATAAGTACTCCTATATATCATTCATTCTGCCTTATGAACATTTCCGTTCTCCTATTGATTTTTGCACTAATAGCACTGGCTTCTTATAAACATGCAGATCAGCGCCTCAATGATATTGTTGGTAGTGCCTACTATGTTGCACCTGAAGTGCTCCATAGATCTTACAGCGTTGAAGCAGACCTGTGGAGTGTTGGAGTTATATCGTACATATTGTTATGTGGAAGTAGACCGTTTTGGGCACGGACAGAATCAGGAATTTTCCGGTCCGTGTTACGAGCAAATCCTAATTTTGATGATTCACCTTGGCCATCAATATCACCGGAAGCTAAAGACTTCGTGAAGAGACTTTTGAACAAGGACCACAGGAAAAGGATGACTGCTGCTCAAGCTTTATGTATGTTTCATTTGAATATTTTGCTCAGACCATGCCTAACTTAATGGTCAATTGTTTTTATTGAATTCTCTCACAGACAAACATTCCTAAATCTTATTCCGTGATTTGTAATATTAAATTGCCTCCATATTTGCAGCTCACCCATGGTTGAGAGATGAAAAAAATGCCGTTCCTTTAGATATTTTGATTTACAAGTTAGTCAAGTCATACGTGCGCGCCTCGCCATTGAAACGTGCGGCACTGAAGGTAGTCACCTATTATGCTACCATTATTACAAATGCATTTTTATCCTCCCCTCCTTTTCCCTTTGTGAGGTCTGTGGACAATGAAAGAAGAGTAATGTTTTCTGTTTTCAATTTTCTCTGTATCTATGCAGGCTCTCTCAAAAGCATTACCGGAGGACGAGGTTACCTACCTTAGAGCACAATTTAGCCTCTTAGAACCTAAAGATGGTTGTGTTTCACTTGAGAATTTCAGAGTTGTAAGTGCACGATTTTTTGTAAATGTATTCCTTCTATGACATCAAGACGTGTTCTTAAACAAACAACCACAATCTCTAAACTGAAATTATAATAAATTCAGGCTCTCATGAAAAATGCAACTGACGCCATGAAGGAGGCAAGGGTGCCTGACATTCTAAATTTGGTAAGTCGTATTTGTTTTGTGATATTTATGTATTTATATTTCTTCAAACTTCAACCATTTGCTCCAAACCTATCATGTACCATGTCTTGATTGATTCATGTGATAAACTTAAAACAAGTTGGATGATATAAGGGGCCACTGTGAGCTCATAAAGGAAAGGGGCCACTGTGAGCTCATAAAGGAAAAGGGGCCACTGTGATGAATTAAATGTTGTAACCTTTTAAGTCGTGCTCATATTCTCTTTTAGAGGTATTTAGTGAAAACAGGTGGTAGGAAGTAACTATAATTTGTTTATACTTTAAAAATGTTCAGATGGTATCAGTATATGATCATATTTGGATTTTATCATTACGCGAACTATTATAAATTTTGTTGTTTTCCTTGAAAGAATTTTTCTTTTCTTCTTTGAATGCAAATATAATATGAAATATCTGAAATGTGTGTTTCTTGAAATAAGATGGATCCGCTCTCCTATAAAAGATTGGACTTCGAAGAGTTTTGCGCTGCTGCAATCAGTGTATACCAGCTGGAAGTTCATCCAGAATGGGAAAGAATTGCCACCACAGCTTATGATTATTTTGACGAGGCAGGGAACCGTGTCATTTCAGTCGAAGAGTTGGCACAGGTTTGCACATTCGATTTCTAAGAGCACACCTACTTGTGTTAATTTTATCTAAAACGCCATGAAATAACCTACTTAACACGTCGAGATATTGTGTTTTTTCAGGAGATGAATTTAGGTCCTTCTGCTTACTCTCTAATGGGTGATTGGATCAGAAAATCTGATGGAAAACTCAGCTTGGTCGGATATACAAAGTATTTGCATGGTGTCACAATTCGTTCAAATACAAGACACAGATAGCTATGATGATTAAAAGGAGATTTTATTATTATACTTATTGAAATTGAAATTAGTTTGTGTCCTTTTCTTTTTAAATTTGAATTGAAACATTTTTCTTTTTGAATTTGAATTGAAAGGGAAATGGTACAGAGGGTCTAAGCAATTTTTTTATAGGGACGTTGGAGATTGTATCATGGAAAAGTAGAGGTAGCTAGCATATTGTTTTTGTTCCTCATGTGACTTGTGGTGCAAAGTAAAAATTCTCCCATTTTACTTGTGAGCACAAATGCAACTTGCTTTCTTGTAAGATTTCGTGTGAAGATTAAAGATACTTCTACTATTTGGGTCAACTTTATCATACGCCAGAAAATGTCGCACTTTGTTCTGTTTCACAAGAATATTGAGGCAGAGAAATGCGGCAATTAACATGGGCCATGAGCAATGTTAATGTGTGTTTGGTCTAGATCCTTGTTTGAAACGATACACATTATTCTTTGTAGCACTGGTCAAAAACCAAAATAAAATATAGGCGCGCTTGTATTATGTTCATAAATGGTTTTTTGCATAAGCAAAAGCGAATTAAAGAGAGTGGATGATTTTTTTTTTTTTGACAAGGAGAGTGAATGGTTATCAACGAAGATTTGGTCTAGCGGAAAGAGATAGATACTCACAACACGACGAATCGATATCCGAATTTATGGTTAGAAGAGTTATCTAAATAAAGTGCATGACACGATTTGAATAGAACCGCCTCTAGTGGAGAAACCTATGATGAAAAAAAGAGACTAAATGGTTTACTTGATTGCTTAATGCTTACTTCCTCCGGACTAATATTCCATTCGTCCTACAATATTCAATACACTCGGTTTCTTTAATAATTTGATCCAATATTCGACCCCTAGGCGGTGCACGTGAACAAATGTATATTGGAAGATGTTAGTTTTTTAAATGTATCTCATTTACTTGAAGAAGAAATTAGTCTTCAAATTTTATCGTAGAGATATAAACAAAAAAAATGAATAGTACGTTTTACAAAAGTTCTCTAATCATTTTGGGATAAATTTTATTTGCAAATAAATCGATTGTTGTGGAATAGATGAAGTACTATTTTAACCAAAAGAATCAATTCTACACTAATTAAAAATTTAGTGAACATAATTTATTTTTTAAAAATATAATTGCAAGTGTTTTCTAAATTATCATTTGTCATTATTTACTCTTATATAAGAGTTTGGTTTATTGGAACATCAAATGAAGGATTAAAGGTTTTTCTTGGAAGAGTAACGTTAAATATATTGAAGTTAGTTGACATGTATTTATATTGAAGAATCTATCAAATATCACTTTGTTTTCTATGTTCTGTCAAAAGAATAATAATGATTTGTTTTCTATGCATATATGGAGGAATAAGTATTGACATTGTATTTGTCCCAAAAGTAGCGCGTTGAATGACATTGCATTTTCACGTTTTCCATTTGCCTAAGGTGAAGAATGACAAATAATGGGAAGTTAAAATACCAATTCAGCCCAACTTTGTTGTCAATATTTTAAAAACTTTGAATGGGTATGAGTTTTGAATTTTGATGACAAATACGTTACGTTGAGATTAATGAAAAGAATATAAAATAAAATGATTAGCAGAACATGCCGGATTAGTTGTTCAAGGCTGGATTGACTGCCGAAACAAGTAAAAAGCTGCTGTTTAGTGAAGGCACGATTCATATTGGAAGGAAGGAATTTGGACAACAATGTATGTATGAATATGAAGACTCTCTCAAACAAGCATTATAATAATAGTTTCTCATAGATACTTATTTATTCTTTTCACAAATCAAGAACTATTAAACATTTAATTTGGTCTATAAGTTTGGCTTCCTAGTCAAGTTAGGTTACAACTACTTTTTAAACAGGAGAGGATAATTTAAAGACTAACTTGATTGGTATTAAAAAAATTATGAATCATTTTATATTTCTATAGTTTAAGGACCAAATAGGATATATCCAGATAATTTAGATATATCAAAATGAAGGTTCATGCATTTTAATTATGATCGAATTGAACTCAAGTTTAACCCCTGAAATATTCATTAGCCAAACTTTATGTGCTTTAGACGAATTCTAAATTTTCAAAACTAATCTTCCCTCAAATAACATATGATTAATATTACAAAATAACTAACATAAACCTTCCTTAAAAAAACTTCCCTCAAATAACATATGATTAATATTACAAAATAACTAACATAAACCTTCCTTGAAAAAAAAGAACTAACATAAACCCAACCCTTTGGAGTGCCGCGTGTCAAAACAAGTTTTTTTTTAGAGGAATCTAAACAAGGTTTAAAGGATGTAGGCTTGAGGATTTGATTTACATGCTGCCTGTGGTTACGATTCTTAGCAAACAAAAAATTGAATGAGAAAATAGGCCAACAAAATACTACTACCTCTCCATATATATTTTAAAATCAATTGATGACAGCCAACAACCTCAAAAAAAGGAGTATTTTTGTAAGATTAGCATTTCCTAACATAGTGATTGGTTTAGATTTTTTTTTTTTCCTTTTCAAAGTCAAGATCGCCCATATTCGGAGGAAAATGTGATTGCCAATATACCCAATGTGGTTGTTGACGTAATGATGATGAATAAATAAATTGCTTAAACTTTGTCGACAAAAATATGCTTGATATTTATATCAAAATCAAAATATATATAAATTGCTAAACAATTGTAATTACTCAATGGGTCGACGCATACACGCCAAGTATGTTGAACCACAACTATCCCACCAAACTTCCTAGTTGCTACCATATTCCTTATCATAGTAATCATAAAAAAACAACCCCACCATTAAGAAACCAAAGGCAAATCAACTATACGTTATTACATATAGAAAATTAATTGGGTAACAAAAAATATATAGAAAAATTAATTAAACGGAATATAGTTGCTGAAAAACAAGGCCAAAAACGCTGTTTGGTCCCTTTCGTACGTCCAAGTCCTCCTTAACGCGGTTATTGTAATAATAATATATGCATATATTAGATTTCTTAAAGTTAATCTTTCTTTTGCGTAGGGCCAAACTAAAAGGGCAAAAACGAATGAAAAAGAAAACAAAATAAAGTTTATCTTTATCTTTATTCCAAATTCCAACCGTGTCTTTCACGCTAGGAACTTCCAACAGCTATCAACTTTTTTTTTTTTTTTTTTAATTAAGAACCCCTATCTAATAAGCGTTCACACTCATCATATAAGATTGGATTTATTTATTTTCTTAAATGTAAGATTCAAGTTTTTTTTTTGATACAATCATAATATTTTTTTTGAAGAAGATACAATCATAATATTGAAATTGCAAAGAGAAGGATATACACATATCATCATGATTGAATTTGATTGAGAATACATGCGTAAAAAATAGGTTGAAGATATATACACTTTACTGTTTTTTCATGGTAAAATAAACACAATATTATTCACACCACAATATGACTCTCATTCGATTTTTGCCACTGATATCAAACAATTACACCCAAAAATAATTCTACAAATTAAGATCCAAGATTTTTGTTACTTAATGATATCAACACTATTGGAGAAGATTGAGAGAGAAAAATACACATAAAGTTTCATGCATACATAATAATTTTCTCAAGCTAGTAATGATAATATTGAATCAAACTTTAAAGCACCAAGCATGATGATGGTGGTGAGATTTCTCCATATCAATCATTCCTTGGACGGTGCGAAACTCTTCAACGTGGCAGGGAATGATGATTGGTCCCTTGTGATCGAATCCATATTCTTCTTCAGCTTCTTTCAACAATTGCATAAACAATGGATGGTTTATGTAAATGACCGGGATCACAAACTTTTGTTGCTCTTCTCCTTTTCCCACCATCACTGCCAAACACCCTTTTGGAATGTCCTTATTCTTTTCATGGTGGTGATGAAAATTGAGGTGAGGGAGGTGCAAATGAAAACTCAAGTGATGGTTATGATGATTACTACTAATCCCCATAAGTAAGATGAATAACAAAGAACAAAACCCACAAAGTTGAAGGAAACAACAATAAGAAGTGTATTGAATGTACTTCAAGTAGTTGTTAAACAATGATTAATTGGTTTTGGGAGGTTTTTTGTTATAAGAAAACAAAAGAGAAAGGCCAAGGATCAGAGGATGATATTGTGAGATTAAAGAGAGTTAAGGAAGAGTCGGTGAGAGATTTTGGGATATTGCTCATGATAGATGGAAAACAAAATACATAACAACAAAAAAGGAATGATGAGGAAGATATGAGAAGGGTTGTATATATAGGTGGGGGAAGTCTAGGTTAGGTTAGGGTGTACAAATATTTGATGTTAGTGAGAAAAGGGTGTATTGTGTTGTGGTGGTGGGTCATTGATATATTAATTAATATTAATATTATGATGATGATGATGATGATTCTAGGGTTTGCTTACTGTGTACACAAAGATTTGTTCTCGAAAGGAAACAGCTAGAGAAATAATACCAAAGATTATCCTTAAAAAAAAAAAATTCCCAAAGATTAGGAGAGTCGTTTATAATTCACAGCTGGAAATTTGAAT
>Ga0315915_1006846_pt1 | contig 13817 bp, 14 predicted proteins | sample MpolbnodulesMG_FD_207738 | JGI IMG/M metagenome (GOLD analysis project Ga0315915, IMG submission 207738) | Medicago polymorpha root nodule microbial communities from Los Angeles, California, United States - branched nodules | ecosystem: Host-associated > Plants > Roots > Nodule | place: USA... | reverse complement strand
TTGTCATGTCTAGTTAGCAGTAAAGATCGAACTCTAGACCTCTTTTTTAATACTCCTTCAACGTCTTCCAACCCTTACCACTGGACCTTATCTCTACATAAATTACTGAAGTGTAAAGATAAAGCAATAATCATTCAGCAATGGAGAAAGGTGCGGATAGATTTCAGTGAGTGCATTTGCAACATGTAAATTAGATATTTAGTCTTTATTTTTTGGATAACCTTCTCAAAGTTCTTTTGCAAAAATAAATGTTAGAAGAATCATGGAACGACTATAATTTTTTAAAACAAACAGCTTCTAATTTCAATTTTTCAGGAACCTCTTTCATTCACTTATATATAAATATCTTTTTTTATTTAGGGATTATATATAAATATCTATAAGCTGAAAATGACATGCAATGCAATCTTTCATCCATGCAAATAAAAAATTGGCATAGCAGTTACCGATAAACATGTTTAAAAGGAAACTATAAAGTTACTGTGTAGCAGCAAAATCAAAGGTTTACTTAGCATACAACAAACTAGCAGAATATACAAAACACTCCAAAAGAGAGAATCTGGATGAAAAAAGAGAGAATTTATCAGCAAGAAGTTGAAGTAGTTTTTAGAATGTGTTTTAAGATCAAAGAGTAAGCTTATCAACTCCAAAATTGTAAATTTTCAAGAGTTCGATTTTACTAAACACATGTTTTGTTTGTTCAGGTACGGTACAATAATCGTAATTAGGGTTTGTATTGTATTGGTCATGCCTTGAGAAGACCCTCAAGGCTTGTATTTATAGCCCTCTATGAGACTGATTTGTGGTTACTTAGCCAATAAGTAATGAGGGTATTTCTGTATTTAAGGCGCATTCTAGAGGCTTTTAGAAGCAGGTTGAGGCGGCGCCCTGGGGAGGACGCGCCTTGGGCCTTAAGGCCCTTCTAGAGGGCGTTAAGGCCTCTGAGAGGGTCTGAAAGCCCTTTTGGAGGTCTTTTAGGTCCTTAGGAATTTATTGACGGTCCACAGCCCCCCAAACACGAATCTTGGGAGAAGGCGAAGTGATTGATTTGCTTTTAAAAATTTGGCTATACTTTACTTATACTTGGTATGTGCCTTTGGGGGTTATCATCCGAATTTGGAGAGTCCCCCAATGATGATTTCACTTTTCTTCAAATCCCCCAGGGAGTATATATTCGAATTGTTTTATAAGTTGACCATTCATAGCCCCCCAAGCCCGAGCCTTGGGAGAAGGAGAAGTGGTTTGTAACGGCGTGACGAGTTGGGTTTTTTGTGGCGATTTCTCAAGGGCGAGTTTTCGAAAGAATAAATGGCGAGCTCTTTAAGCACGAGTCTTGAGACAAGGAGAAGTGATTTATATAGTCGATAGTCCAAAGCCCCCCAAGCACGAGTCTTGGGACAAGGTGAAGTGATTAATTATAACGTTGCTCTTTTGATATTGGATGATGCGTGATATCTGCATTTGCATGTCCTTCGGCGAGTTCATGGGTCTATGGTATGGGCAAGCCTTTTTTGGCAATATAGTACTCTGTAACTTGGGCGACCCCTTTTTGACGCTATAGTTCTCTGCAACTTCATTGTTGATGTAATTTATCGGGGCGAGTTTTCATGGCGTCCTAAGTACTTGTGATTTTTATTTTGATGTAACTTAAAGTGGGTGAGTCCTTCTTGGTACTTTGTAAAGAACTTTAGTATTTCTTCGTCTCCTATTCGTGCTGCAATTTTATTTTATATTGTTTGTCAGTGGTATTTGTGATTTTCTTTTGGGCGATCACAATGTTGTTTCTGGTTATTTATTGTTTCCTTCGAAGTCTGTCCATTATTTAGCGTCGTGGTGCGTTTAAGTGATGCTTGCCTTTTCTTGTTGGGGAAATATGGTTGTTTTTCTGACTATTGTTTCAGTCATTTTCTGGTGATTGCTGGCGATTATCTTTTGATAATTGTTGACGTTTTATGTTGTTGTGGAGCATATGTTGACGAGTTGAACTTTTCTATGGCTTTGCGTCAAATTTCGTAGCATAGTTTGTCTTTCATATTTTACAGTTGTATCTTTGTAGGCAAACATGGTGTGTAGAATTTTTGTAAGTTGCTCGTTTTGTTTAGAGCCTTGATGGATTGACTTAAAATTGTTCAGAGCCGCGAGGGGTTGACAGGGCGTTCAGAGCCTCGAGGGGTTGACGCATTAGTTCAGAGCCACGAGGGGTTGACTTAAAAATTGTTCAGCGCCGCGAGGGGTTGACAGGGCGTTCAGAGCCTCGAGGGGTTGACACATTAGTTTAGAGCCATGAGGGGTTGACTTAAAAAATGTTCAGAGTCGCGAGGGGAATTGATAGGGTGTTCAGAGCCTCGAGGGGTTGACGCATTAGTTCAGAGCCACGAGGGGTTGACTTAAAAACTGTTCAGAGCCTCGTAGGGTTGACAGGGCGTTCCAAGGCCACGTAGGGTTGACGCTTTCAGAGCCCACTGGTCGACGTTCAGAGCCCACTGGTCGGGTTGACGTAAACGTTGGCGGCTTCTGTATAGTTGCCTTTTATTCCTGCTAGAGTCAAATATAGAAGACAACAATAATTTCTGAAGAAATAGGGTGTCACGATAAAAACCTGCAAAACAAACCTCAAAGGTCGAAAATGGTTAGGATACCTCCGCGTTTAATCTTCAAGCTCTTAATGGTGGGACCATTGCTTTCTATATTTCATTTTGTTGTGTTGTTTCGTGAGTTCTTCCTTTTGTCTACTCTCGCCCTTGGCAGACTTGTTTACCTTCCAAACTTTATTTATCTAAAATATAACCTTACTTCCGAACTTCAAAAATAAAGGAGTCTTAATCATACTCAATCATATTCAATATTTATTTTTTGTCTTCCTTTTATTTGCCTATATTTTTTGCTCCTATTCCTCTTCATTCTCCTACTAAATTGGAAATATATTATTCGATTTTACTCTTTTTAGTTCTCCTATTAACTCATGACTATCTCTCGCCCATTAACTTACCATGCTCCTATTAAATTCGAACTAACTTGCTCACTCTATTATTCTCTATGTCTTTACTTCCTCCTATGAAGTTGGAACTAAGTTTTTTTGCTCAATTTTATTTTTCTGTGTGGGTCTGGTTCTATTAATCTATTATTTCTGTTTTTACTAAGCAGTGAGTTCAGTTCGTAAAGTAAATGGTATATGAAAGGGTTCCAGGAAAGAGAGGTGGGTCACTTTAACCATTTAAATACCAAGGCTTTCCTCGCCAGAATCACTCCCATGCTGCCTTTAGCAATACTACACTTCACTTTTGCCACAGGATACCTAGAGTAGTTAAATAATTTTCCTAATGATAGAATTCGTTTTACAATTTAATAAATATAGCTGCAACTGTACTACTCCTAAAAGATTGAAACTAACTCTTCCTCTTAGTTGTTTTCTACTCATCTTCCTTTTCCTAATAAATTGGAACTAACTCGCCCAATTTACTATCTGATGGGTTGATAAGAATACCCTTTCTTAATTTAAATTCGGTTAATCCTATTTTTAACAATAACCAACAACAAATAATTCCTCCACCGTGTGCTAACTGCAACGTTTTTGAGAACATTGTAGTGCCGCAAGAAGACTTGTCTTATGCTTCAACAATACGAGTATAAGAAAAATCTCTTCAAATCTCTACATCACATTTTTCCTATCTTCAATTGGTATTTACTTAAATCTCTTCAAATATATACTTGTCAGAGTATAACTATGTAATGACTATGCCAAGTCTTCAAGTTTGAAAAATCTTCAACTGGTATATACTGAAATCTCTTCTAATATATACTTGTCAGACTATATATGGTAATGATCAATCAACATAAATTTTTGCAGCAACCCCAAAATTCAATAGCCATATGTAGCAGTGAAAAATAAGAATATGGTAACACCAAAATTGACCAGTATCGTGTATTTTAAAAAAAAATGGTATCTTGCACAGCTAAAACATAAATAATTGGATAAGAATTTTCAAACCCTCCTCAATTCCTAAGTCAGAGAACCGAGGCAAAGTCTCATGGTTGTCTAGCTTTATTTTCAAAACACAGATAAGACCCGTCGTTGTTATCATTTAGTGGCATATGTAACAAATATGAAAGCGATGACCACACAAATTTAATCAAGGTTTTGTGAAATAATGGAATAAAGGAAGCACATGGCATGACTCATGAAAGAGTGATCGGTGAACGTGGATTTATGGGAATAATTGAAACCAATACTAGGATTAATAATCACTAGGATTGAAATTTAAAAGAACCAAGACACTTACGTATAAATTATACGAGACAGCCAATTGGAATATATTGAATATAAATACACTTACGTATATGGATTGGATTCAAATTGATGAGAGCCAAATACTTACGTACCAGATTGAAATACAACAACTCCGAGAGGAAAACGAGCAAAACAATCATCCGTGCAACATGATGAGAAAATTGAAAGGAGGCGTGTTGAAACCACGGCGGCGGAGGAACGATAACTCATCGGCAAGATGAGGTCACTAACTTCCACGCCTATCGTGATCAGTTTTGTTGGACATCGTGGTGAAATGGTGGTTGTTTCTAGATCGTGACGTCGGATTAACCTGCAAAAGTACAGTAATCATAATTAGGGTTTGTATTGTATTGCTCATGCTTGTGAGAAGCCTCTAAGAGTTGTATTTATAACCCTCTATATATGGGCCTGATTTGTGATTACTTAGCCAATAAGTAACGAGGGTATTTATGTATTTATGGCGCATTCTAGAGGCTTCTAGAAGCAAGTTGAGGCAGCGCCCTGGGGAGGACGCGCCTTGGGCCTTAGGGCCCTTCTGGAGGGCACTAAGGCCTCTGAGAGGGTCTGAAAGCCCTTCTGGAGGTCTTTTAGGTCCTTAGGAATATATTGACGGTCCATGTACTCTAACTCAAAGAAAGGAGACAGGTTGAAGGAGCTGCAGGAAAAGAAGTCTCTATCAAAATCTCAACTGCAAAGTCTCTATAAAAGTTATAATTGAACTAGACAAAAGGAAAGATTTGATGCGAAATCATGATCAGCTTAGAAGAAAAATTGAGGACAACTTAAATTACAGAAAAACAAAGGCCGAAGTAGATGAACTAGAACATGAAATTGAATCACTTGAAGAAAATATGTTGAAGGTTGGTGTATCTGACACAATTCAAACATAACACCAAAGATTATCCCAGACAGACAGGCAGAGGCTTCTTTCGGAGGTATTTCCATATGTCTGTGATACTACTATGTTATCGGTCTGTAATTCGGCCCATAACCATGATTGATGTACATTTTACCATTTGTGTCTTCTTCGCATATTCAATTGTTATTTACTTTTTCTTCTACTATAGAATTAATTCACTTTGTTTCTCTATTTTAATTAATTACGATGAATTAAGCTTGTTTAGAATTAATACACTTTTCTTCTGCTAATGTTTTTTTAGTATTCATTCCAGCCAAAAAGTATCGCTTTCAAAGTAGACATTCTAATAAGAGAATATCGTTGCTTGCAAAGAATAAGAATTAAGAAGGGTGGTAGCTTCACGGTTCACATACTTAAGAATTAAGACCACTCTCTATTTCCAATGACAACGTGAGGGACATTTATGCTAAGCATCATATCTAGTTTTTGAAGATTTAGAACTTGACTGAAACACTTGGCGTAAGTTTTCTAGAAGATTTTCACAATTTTCACTTTCTCTTTTATAGTTTGTTTTTTTAAAGAAGAAATTGTCGTCTGAAAATAGTGAGTGTGGTAACTTGTCTACTGATAAATACTGTGAATCATCTATAACCCCATTCTACACAAAACATTAGATCATGCAGCTTAAATAGAAACGACGATTGTGAAACAATGTTGAACGGAGATATATTAGGTCAGTTTGCCGAGACGCAAACATAAAAATTACATATTTAATTTTGTAAAGTATCAAAAAGTTGCAGCAAACTCTTATTGGCTTATGGCACAATTGCGTGAACGTAGACAGCTATTGGCCGCAATTATTGATCCGTCGGCATTCAAAATCGTCGTAAGATGGTTGTGCTTTTTGCCACCACCATGAACATGGAAGCGCGCAGAGGCGGCGGTTGTTTATTCATGATAACGAGATTGGTTGAAGACTTGAACGGAAAGTAAAACGCTCGAAAATCAAAGAGATAGTGAAATCTTGTGAAAAGTAAAACTGTGAAAGAGAAACGTTTGTTGGTAGACTGCGACTTTTATTATGCATTGTTGATCTCGAACTGTCGGTTGAATTTGCGACCGTTGAGATTCAATCATCGAATAGAAGTCGACCAAACCGTTGGAAAAGACGTTTGCTCAGTATAATAACAAAATTCTCGAGACACTTTTCTTGGATTTGAAATGCAACAAATTCACATAAACTATCTCGAACACACTTACTGACTTTTGTGGATAACTAACTTGTTATGATCGATATGTTCCCTGTATTGATCCTCTCCAAATAGAAACAACAACGGGTGCTACAATGAATACTTGAAATGTGTTTGCAAAAAAAAAAAAAACCTTCATTTTCTTTAACAATGATATCCCTACTACAGGAATCAAAACCTCTAGAAAACCAATACTCCAATATTTGCCTTGTAGATTTTCAATTTTTCCTCGGGTATGCATATCTTGATCTACTACGGCATTTTACAAATAATAAAATATAAACATGTAGGGTTAAGTTTGAGATTTTATAAACAACCATCATTAAAGTAAAAAATTTCTTAGATCGACGGTAAATTGGTTAAACCTTACATAGCAATTTGACCCCACAAAAATCAACATAGTTTACCCATGTTAGTTCACCACATTAAAATAAATGCACGTGCTTTCACCTAAGTTGTTTTATTTTTGGACAAAACTTAAGTGCATTTACTTAAATACTTTTTGTGTGGTTCTTCACATAAAATATTCACAATTACAAATGATTTGTCAAATCTACATTTTTCCCAAAGTTTGTAATATATACAAAAGGTGAATTTTATGTGAAGAACCACACAAAAAGCACATAAGAAAATACACCTAAGTTGTATCTTATATTTTTACAGACGTGTGCAAAAAGAATAAATAAATTAAAAGAAGTGTGCAAAAAGAATAATTAAATTAAAAGAAGAAAATACAAAAAAAAAAATATACGAAACAAATAATTAAATGATGATATTCCACATTTTAGTTTAGAGTGGTAACTGATAAAAAAAAATATTTCCATAAAATATTGGACTGTTTTAAATATTTGTGTGATTATTTTTAAAAAAAAAATCAGTTATTTTATAAAATAAAATAAAAACTAGATAAAATAATACTTACATAAGTTTGATAAGAGTTCTGCAAAGATATATAATATTCATGTTCACATGATATATATGACTCAAAAAAGCATTTTTAATACGTGAAGGAGATATGTTGGTGGTGTGGTGCATGTAGTTGACGTACTTATTGTTTATTAACATGTGTGACTCTGTTTTTTTTTTTTTTGGTACAAAACATGCATGACTCTAAAAGAAATATTTAACACATGAGGATGAAAAACAATTAAAAATGTATGATTTATCTAACATTATAAATTGGTTTTCGTAAATTTAAAAATAATATATTAATTGTGTTTTTATCCTTTTAGTTAATATTCATAAAAAATATTTCTTAATTAATAGTAAATTTATCAATTTTACATAGTTTAAAATGAAACTATCGATAAATAATATCTTTTTTTATAAGGCAAGAGCAAAATTACATAAAAAAAAAATAAAAAATAGTGTCCAACTATGGTTTTTTTTGGTAAGCCAGGAGAAATGACAGGCGCCGAGAGGAAGTAGCGACATCTCAACCACCTTGCAAAACCTTCATCCTGTGCCGTCAAACTAAAAAAATATTTTATTAAAAGGTAAAAATATATACAAGAGGAGAGACTAGACCAAAATCCTCAAAGGCTGAAGATAAAAGAAAAAAAAAAAAAAAAAAAGGATAGCAAACTATGAAAATCTATAATTAGACAGACCCCACCGCTCATAAAATAAATCAGAGTGTAGTCCCGACGTTAAAGTATCCAACCAAACGGATCCCTGAACCAAATGACCCATATTGGCCAACCTGTCAGATTGATTCATGATATTAAGGATGGATTTCAGATGCGTATGTCTTATATATCATTGAAAGACTCCAAGACACCATTAATAACGTTTGAAACTCTTGGTAAATAAATTAAATAAAAAGTATTTGAAACTATGCGACATTGATCATGAACAAATGCAGATTTTCCACATTAAGATTAATAGATTTTATGGCCGCATGTTATATGGCCACATGCTACAGCCAAATCACAGAGTGTTTTATGAGGACAAGTCGTTTACGTAATTGTTTTTGTGTGCGTGGTACATTGTTTAAAGTTTGAAAATTTCTTCATGACTTTTATGAATTTAAAATTTCTATTCACATTATTCCTTGAGAGTCAAATAGAGACTAAATTGAATGATTTTTTTTTTTAAGCTAGGATTGTAGCAAGGAGCTAGCAACCCTAAATATATATATCAAAAAAGATTGTTAAAAAAGGAGAAGGAGGACTATGCCAAAACTTTCTCAAGAGTGATTAAACCTAAAATTAAGCCAACCAGGCCTATTTTTAACATAATCACTCCTAGCTTGCAAAGGGATAGTATAATAATACACAAAGCTATCAAGAGTGAGACCTATATTTGCTAAGGCATCTGCACAAGCATTGCCCTCTCTATATATATGTGAAACCAAAAAGTTCATCTGAGAAATGACGAGGAGGCAATTCTTCCATCTGTTTCTTAACTTCCAAGGAACCAAACCCTGAGATTTGAAAGCTAGAACTACTGACATAGAATCAGTTTCTAACAAAAAATTACTCCAATTCTTCTCCTTAAAGCTCTCATTGCCCCACAAAGCTCTGCAAACAAGGAGTTCTCATGACCAAGACCTTCAGCAAAGCAACCAAGGAACTGAGCTTTGCTATTTCTAAATATAACACCACATGCAGCTGTAGGGGGATTCAAAGTAGCAGCACCATCACAGTTGCATTTGATCCAACCATGAATAGGAGGATGCCAGAAGACCTCCTTGATGATTAAGCTTTTTGGAGGATGAATTTTAACATTAAGGGACTTCAAGATTGTAAATTCTGTCATAGATGAGCTAGCTGCTAGTGTTGACATTTTAGCTGACAAAGAAACACTGGAAATAATTTGAGACACTGCCTGCTTCCAATGAGTTGTTCTATTATTGAATCTTGCATTGTTTCTGGTACTCCATATAGCATTAATGATGCAGATTATAGTAGCTTGTATAGCAAGTTTGCACTGAGGGGACCATCCCCTATCACACAACTTCCATAAATCATCAACAATTGGGAAACTCAGAGACATATTTATAATTACAGCAAACCATCTCCATAGCTGAGTAGCAAAAGAACATGTAAAAACTAAGTAGAATGAGGACTCCTCATGTTGTCTGCAGTTGCTGCACATTGAAGGAATTGAAAGACCTCTTTCCCTTAGTTTTTCATCTACTGGTACTTTGTCATGCATGAATCTCCAAGCCAAAAGAGATTTAGAGGGGGGAATGTATGGAGACCATATAGATACTGTTGGTATTGAGTTCATCTACTGGTAGTTTTTCTGATTAAGCAATTGAAAGACATCTTTCCATTAATTCTTGAAAATTGCTAGCTTTGAAGGTGTATGCATCCTTGAGGGATAACTGACCATTGTTAGTTCTTTTCCAAAGAAGCTCATCCTTGAATGATTTCTTTGTGCACAAGGTTCCATATCCCAGGGAAGTCATCTGAGAAATGTTGTGGCAATGCCCATCTATTCTCATGAATGAAATCACACACCAAGTCATTTTCATCACAAGTATTACTGTCATTTGTGAAAGAAATGAAAGGGTCTCCACACCAAGCACACCAAGCATCATGAATGATTTAAAAGGTGTGGCTAGTACCCTAACAGGTTCTGCACTCATTGCAATAGAACAGGCTAGTATTTATTAGAGTCAATTTTCAGTAGTTTTAATTTATTTCGAATTATTTGAGATAGTTTTGGATTCAAAAGCATAAAAAAAGTCAAGTGAGGAAATTCTGCAGTTACTTTGGTTGTTTTTATTGTTAATCCTTTCTAACAAGACAAATTATTGTAGTTTTTGTTTTTTCTTGATTTTTCAGCTTTGCAAGTTGATTTTGAGAGTTGAGGCTCGGACTTATAATCTAGGAGTTGTAGAAGATTGGTACAAACACGGAATGTTTTTTTGTATCCTGAAGAATCATGGACTAACACACAATGGTGCAAGAGGAGGCAACTAGCCCAATGTGCAAACCCCGTGCACAGCTGTGCAACTGAAACACTACAATTATGCTCCAAAAGAGCAACACATTGGCGCAGGAGGAGGGGCTGGCACATTGTGCTAGTCCCATGTGCAGTAGGCCATTTGAAGCTCCATTTTTCTGTTGAATAGAGAGAAAACCAATGCACAACGAAAAAGGCTAGCGCAATACGCCACTGCCATGCTCAGATGAGATTTTCAGACACCATTGTTCAGTCAAATTAAAGAAAATCTTTGGCACAATGTGCTAATGTGCATCAGCAAACCCTTGTTTAAGCCAAAAACTCAGATTTTTCAAGGGTTGACACTTTTGATACTTAAAGAATACGGTTGGAAGCATATTGAAGCGGGAATTTGGATATTCAACTGTACTTGGTAATTTTTCTATTGCAATTTTATGTGTAATTCATATAACTCTATTTGTCTTTCGTTGAATGACATGAGTAACTAAATTCTTATTGATTAGGATGTAGATGAACTTCTTTAGATCTAATTGAGCTACGTAATTAATCTATGTAATTCATGAGTCCCATATATGGCCAGCATTTATCATGATATAGCCAATGTAGAACTCACCACAAACACTTGAACGCAACATCAATACTTCTCAGCTCTGCTACTTCCATATTTGTCAGCAAAATCTATTCCAAAATCTTCCCATTTTTTATTCAACTTCTGTCGCTTTGACAGGGCAGCAGCATATGACGATTTAGAATTCTTAATAATCGACATCAGCTTTTTGCTCTCAGTAAACTTATTCTTAGCCTCACCTTCCATTTTCTTCTTTTGCTCTTCACATCTTTCCATGCTCTCCTGCACATCATTTGGAGAAACTTTTTCATGGGTTGCTTGTTTTATGCATTCCAAAGACGTGTGTAATTGTTTCTGTAGCTCTACGTCACAGAGATTTGACTCAGATGAATTCTTCAATGGGCATTCAAGATTATGCAAAGTTTCTCTTACAGCAACATCATCACTTGTGGAACAGGTTGCTTTTGGCGAGTACTCTGGGACTTCCCAACCGGATGCTCTCAAAATCAGCAAAAGGGTCCTCGTCTGATCCATCTTCGAATTTGCTAAGATCCACTGGTGCACTTTCTTTGCTTATTGAATCATTGGTGTCAGAGACAATAACTTGTCCTCCTTGTATATTTGGTTTACCTTCTAATTGCTTGGTCTCATCAAAATTGTCTTGCTAATCATAGTTGTTTTCACTTGACTTGTTATCAGAAGCGTTGCCTTCAACTGCTGACATTATTGGTAAATGCAATCCAGCTTCAGATTCAGTTAGTCTTCCTTCATTTCCTTTGCTTTCGAACTGCACAATAAAAAAGCATTGGTCAAGGCAATAATAGATTTTAGACCTGTTTGAGCAAAAATTGAAAACCGTGGTTTAATTATTTGAAAGGCAGTATTCAGGTTGCTACACCTAATGGTTCGTAAGTTGAACCTTCTCTCCATCTCTCGCTATCCAACACCAAACTTAATTCAGAGCATAATAATTGGATTATCCACAATAAGACAGTCATGCAGTCAGCAGTCTGGGCCATTGGATCACTCAAATATTATGTGTTAATTTTAAAGTCGATGTGCTTCCACTGACTGAATGGAATCCGGTTCACACAATCACGCAGTGGCAGGTTTTTTTGGGGGGGTCAAGTAGCATAGTGGCTAGACTAACGCACCTTAAGTGTGAAGAAGTGAGGAATTTTAGGCTTGAATCCAGGCTCCTACATATTAACGTCCTTGCAGCTACGCAATAAATAATCACGCAGTGGCAGATTTCAGTTATAGAGAATTTAGTGCATTTTGGAATAAGCAAGCCATATAACAGTGTTCAATTTTTCAAAATATAGTGATAAGGTTATGATAATGAGATAAAAAAAAAGGACTTCATGTAATAAAGTTGTAGGAATAAGCATAGCATAGCATAGTATACATGATGAGACTTGGGAAAGGGAATAATTAAGAAGTTGCAAACCTTGTACAATTGGTTTCAAGGTTATCCTACGTCCTGATTCTAATTCCACTGCCTTCTTAAACTCTTCTTTCTTTTGTGAATCAAATTCCAATTCCGGCAAAACAGTCCAATTCTTCAACACTTACTAGCCGTACCCCGCACTCTTCAATACAAATTGAACCATCAACTTCTTGGCCAGTATCGTTTGTAACATAGAACTCAACAAATCTTAGGTTCATAAAATCTGAGAATGCTGCCAGTTCTGATACATCAATATTTAACCAGGTAGCCTCTGTACTATCTTCTCCCAATTTACATTGACATTTTATTCTAGCTCCTCCAGCCTTGTTCATTGCATTTCCATTTGCTGAAGAAAGAAAGAACCACTGAGTATACGAATCCCAGCAAGTTGGAACGATCAGGAAGCAATTTAATCGTAATGGTTGAGTCGGCAGCTGTTTGAAATTGAAATTTGGAACAGCCTCGGGATACCTGTTCCTGGTCGACAAGCATCAACACTGTTACAGTTGTAGCTGCGAACAGCCAAACAGAGTCTTCTTACAAACACATTATGAAACAGAGCACTCATCATTGTTAAATTGAGACTTTCCGTTATAAGTCTGAGTGAATGTCTATCCAAATTCAAGCTGTTACTGAATGAAATGTGCTTGGTTTTCCCCATCATCTTTGTTGCTAATTCTTTTAGATTTGACACCGAAAACTGCAATGTGCAGTTAACTGCATTTTAACAGCGTGATGAGAGGTCGAAGCTCTGGTATGCACTCAAGCTCCCTGCAATTCACCAAAGACAGAATTTCCAGTTCTTCAAGTTTCTTAAAGCTTTGTGGCAACCTCTTCATGTTGCTTCCATCAAGGTTTAATTCCATCAACTTTGATACAACGTCGACATTGTTGGGGAGTTCAAACGGGTTTCCAAAATCTTTCATGTGTGGTATTTGTAGGGATCGTAACTCGTAAGCCATCAAACAACTCATGTAGCTGTTGTTTCTGAACTATTAGTCTACTGCCAGAAATCTTCAACTCCCTGCTAGATCTCACACTAGATAACTCCTTCGGAAGAAGGTTTAGTCTTAAACGCTCTAGATTAAGTCGTTTGCGTTTTTGAAGACGCCCAGTTGATATGTCTAGTGTTTCAATTCCTGTACTGCTTAAGTCCAAGTTTTCAATTAAATTCGAGGACACTGCAAATTCCTCCAGACTTTTGCACCCATCCACACTGATCTTCTCCAAATAATTTAAATGTTTTTCACCTCTAACACTTCTAACCTTCGTACACCTATCCAGTATCAAAGTAACAAGTGTGTCGGCACACAGAACAGATGGAGTAAGAGTGTAGGACCAGTCGCACAAGGTACATCACCTGCTACATGCTAGCACACTGCCTGACTTTGACATTGTAGTGCATTTTGCAGATACACCCCGTCTTGTTTGGAGAAAGAGTGTACGACCAGTAGCAAAAGGTACAACACTTATCGTGAAGAATAGAC
>Ga0315915_1006844_pt1 | contig 13819 bp, 9 predicted proteins | sample MpolbnodulesMG_FD_207738 | JGI IMG/M metagenome (GOLD analysis project Ga0315915, IMG submission 207738) | Medicago polymorpha root nodule microbial communities from Los Angeles, California, United States - branched nodules | ecosystem: Host-associated > Plants > Roots > Nodule | place: USA... | reverse complement strand
ATCACAAAAAAACACAATAGAAAAAACTTGATATATGTGAAAATCACTTATTTAGATTGAAAGAAAAGGGAAAAAAGATGTCGAGGGGTGATTCTAGGTCAAAAAATAACCAAAAACCACCCCTCCTCAATGAACGAAGGAGAAAGAAAATTTAGAGAGAAGTTGAAGTTTCTCTCACTAGAAAACTAAAAAACACTCACTTCTAATTTTGATCCATTGTTTTGCGCTTTTGGCTTTTATGGAAAAACAAAAGTCTACCAAATTAAAGATTAGCATTAAAAGTCCACTTATGAGATAATTAACAACATTTAACAACAATAAAAGTAAAAAATGACTGGAATGATATTTCTAAGTACGCCAATACATCTCCTATGCGTCAATCTTGCTCACTCTTGGATGTGAGATGCAAAGCAAAAACCCAGGGTGTGCAAATAGCAATACAATAAGAAATATCGGTGCAAATAGCAAAGTTCCAGGGTGTGCAGACGCACTACACCTGGATCCGCCCCTGCTCCTCTAGAAAATACTAACTATTAACTTAAAAACTTAAATTTGTTAGAAGTCACCCATGAATGTGTCTTTTAGCAATCCACACCTCAATGTTTGATTATCAACTTTTTAGTTATAACTTGCTAAAATACACCTTCATAAAAATTAGTTGGTGTTTTTATCAAATGCCTATAAGATAACTTGCTAAAAGACATTTTCATAAAGAGTGTCTTCTAGCAAAACCCATACTAATATATGTATACATATCATTGTTGTAATTTTTAATAGAATCGTACAATATTGGGTTTTTTCCCCTAAAACTTTTTTTAGGTTTTTTTTTTTAATATTCATAAATCTTTCAAATAAACTTGTATTTTCTCTAACATTTTAAATTATTAAACGAGAAGAGACAAAAACTTCAAAACTTTATCTCGTCATTATTCATCAAAATTAAAGCATGACACATTCAAGGTGAGGCTAGCGAGTGAGGAGGTAAGGACAGACTGTCCATGGTTCAATTTGGGAAGAATACCCAACCATTATAAAAGTTTGGTGCAATGTTATGTGTTTCCAAACCAAACTAAAATTATCGTTACAAAAATTCGAAATGTACTTTTCTAAAAAAGATCCATTTTCATTCATATAGTTACCAAAAATTTAAGTTGATATAGTTCATATTGTTGATGAGTTAGAATCCTCTCCATTTTAGATCTTCTTTATTTTTTTCATTTGAAAAAATAAAGATAAAATAAAACATGAAACAAATAAATAATGGTGAGACCATTTATTGGTATGACCTACAATCTTTCTTGTCCGATTTCAAAATTTAAACCTTTACTTAACTTCTTTAATCCATTATATTGACACCACCATAGTGTTGCAGCAAAGTCCCTGTGCATTTGCCTACAAACTCCATGGATGCTCCACCTTCTTTAGATATGGGACCGATATGTCTTCCATCAAAGCCATCAGGCGTTGTACGATATTATTTCAATGAATTGGTTTGGGATGGGTTATCAATATTGATGCCTCTTTTGATTAAATGAGCTGTTTTGAGTGATAACTAATAATAATTTTTCAAAGTTGATAAAGTAATTGATTTCAAACGATTAATGAGATTTATTAAATAGCGAATCGTTTGTAAAGAATACGAGTTCAAACAATTTTTAGTGGAACTTTACCTATCTTTTGGTCAAACTTTAGATTACTAGTCTCCCTCTTTTAAGAACCATCTATTAATTAAAAAAATAAATAAATAAAAGCTAAATCCTATTGATGCTTTCTCACACTCCAATGATACGTTTGAAACGTGGGTTTTAGAAGGGAGGAGATGACTTTTTTTTTAATTAAGCTATACAAGATTTCTAAATATAAATTAACCTTGATTGAAATGTTATATGGTCACTCCTCATTTCATTCTTATTTGTTTTAAATCACATATATAATTTAAAGAAGGGTGCTATATAGCACGATAGAATTACCAACGAATAGCAACGAAGCGTTGTGGGCGCATGGAACACAATGCTTGGGAGAGAGAAAGTAATAATTAGTCAAAAACCAAACTCATCGAACGACTTTCGGTGGTTTGTGGAATTTCGTCGGCATGTTTGTCGTATCAACCAAAATTTTTCTAATTTAAAATATGGATTTAACCATCAAAAACTTTAATCTCCAAAATCCAACTTAAGACATACTCAAAGTAGGGTCGGCCAAACACTTATTGATAAAATAAACTCCAAAGAAAGTCATTGACAAAAAATAGAGGTCTTTTAGTTGTTGTAGTTAAATGATTTAGTTGTTTTTAGGATTTTTAATACATTTGATGTTTGTTAAGCCTTTTACTTATTGTAGTTAAATGATTTAGTTGTTTTTAGGATTTTTAATACTTTTTTTTTTTGAGAGAATATTTCTTTTGAAACAAAGAAGGCCTAGACCCGTGAGAGATGACTTTTAATACATAAAAAAAAATAATTTTTAAGAGGTCTAAAACTTTTGGAGGATTTCTCTTTAAACACCTAGTAATTGCTCACAAACACCTCAAACTTTTAAAAATATCTCCACCAGAAGTTAAAAACCCTTCGGCAGCGAACTAAATTAAAAACCAATCACAATGACTTTTTAGATTGGTTACACATATAGCCGCTCTAAAAAGTCATAATTCGCTATTTGAAACAACAATTTATTACAAGGGTAACATGTTTAACCACTCTAAAAATTAGCGAACGGTTTCTAACTAGACTAACAACAGTCAACTATGGTGATTGTATTTTTGAAAGTTTAAGGTATTTGTGAACAAATGTTAGGTGTTTAAAGAGCAATTTCCAAACTCACACGATGACATATGTTTTTCATAGAATGACAGTTAGATAAAAATGACTATATTTATTACTATATATTTCAAATCTGGATGTTTTTTTTAATAAGCCGAATTAATCTGTGATATTATTATCCTTTGCTTGTTATTTGACTGTTAATGAAATCAATTACTTTTCCTTTCTGTAAAAAAAATCTCCCAAAGCGTTGATAAATATTTAAGGACTGTGTGAAATGTACTACTGTATGTAATGGAAAATGAAATAATTTTTATTTCTTTAACTCAGTTTCTTTAAGTTGGTTAAAAAGTTTCTTTAAGAAAAGTGTAATACTAATTTTGAAGTAAAGAATATACATTATTATTGAATTATCAAAACTCAGATAATTGTATATAACTGCATAATAATAATATGATACACTTTCACAAATTAATTAATTCAAATGGCTTCCTCAACAAACAAACATACAAAAACTAATTCAAATGGTAGCTTGGGTCGTGGACAACTAAGATGGCTTGTCAAAACGGGCTTCTAGTCCATTCCAAGTAAGCTAAAGCAAGTGCTTCTTACAAGTCAAGAAGGGAAAGGATTATGGTTTTTGTCCTCCAAAGAGACTTCTCTTTCTTGACACAAAATATTCCCTAGATTCTTTCTTCATTTCTTTGTCCAAATATAAATATTTAAATGACAACCTTAGTATACCTTTATTTCCATACATACATTTACAGAAGAAATAGTTCCCAGTTTTTTTCAGTCATTATTTCCTCACCAGCCTCTTAGATTTTGTAAATAAAATTGAATTTCAATTCATTCGCTTTATTTATTAGCCCTCCGTGGTTAGGATATATATCAGAATAGCAGGGAAGAATAGAATAGAAAGTGTGACACAAAATGCCTCAGCTGCTACATGGGACACTTAAGGTAACCATAAGTGAAGTTGATAGGTTACAAGCTGGATGTAATTTGGATTTCATTCGAAAGGTATGTTCATAAAAAATCTCTCCAGTGTTTTAATAATTAAAGGGAAAAACAAGAGAAGAAAAGTTGAAGTTTAAATTCATAAATGGCAAAATATATTATGCCGTACTGGAAAATGCTAACTAATACCCCTGTGACATTTTTTAAAGACTTTAAATAATAATTGTTATGAAAATTTGTGTATCCAGGGATTGGAAATTATAATAGTAGTACTTGACATTTTTAAAGAATAATTTAAGCTCATTTAATTTAATCGATGGCACTATTTTTGTTTTTTTTTTTGTCAAATATTGTGGAATAAAGGGAACAACACACAAGGGGAAGAGATTTCTTGCCCAAGTCAAAGGTTGTATCTTGTGCCGGCCTGAGGTACACATTTTAACCAAACTTTGTACCTTTTTTATATGCTTCTTCATTTTAATGCAAAATAGTTTCTTCAAATCTTAACATGCAATACCACTTGTGATGAAGATTGTTGGGACAAGACTCTATGCAACAGTTGATTTAGATAAAGCAAGGGTTGGACGAACCAGAATGATAGGGAATCAACCCTCAAACCCGAAATGGAATGAGACCTTTGAAATCTATTGTGCTCATTACATATCAAATATTGTATTCACTGTCAAAGATGATAACCCAATTGGTGCAACTCTAATAGGAAGAGCTTACATCCCTTCCGAGAAAATTCTCAAAGGACCGATAATTGACAGATGGGTTGAGATATTAGACGAAGAAGATCATCGTCCTGTACCAGGCGGTTCTAAAATTCGTGTCAGCATGCAATTCTCTAGTGTCATTGAGGATAGAAAATGTCTATGGTCTCAAGGAATACACATGCCATTTTTGGGAGTTCAGCGTACATTTTTCGACCAGAGACAAGGTTGTAGTGTTACTTTATACCAAGACGCTCATGTCCCTGATAGTGTTCATCCATGGATTCCAATATCTGGAACAAAATATTATGTACCTGGAAGATGTTGGGAAGATATTTACAATGCCATTATGAATGCTAAAGTCTTTATTTACATAACTGGTTGGTCTGTTCACACAGAAATAACCTTGATTAGGGACCCAAACAAGTCAACAGAAAGCAGTATCACCCTAGGAGAAATGCTCAAGAAAAAAGCCAATGAAGGTGTTAATGTTCTTGTGCTTGTTTGGGACGACAGAACCTCTGTTCCGGCTTTTAAGAAAGACGGTTTGATGGGAACACATGACCAAGAAACTGCAGAGTATTTTAAAAACACAAAGGTACATTGTGTTTTATGTTCGCGTAACCCTGATGGTGGAAAAAGCATAGTTCAAGGTTTTGAAACTTCAACCATGTTCACTCATCACCAAAAGACTATAGTTGTTGATGGCCATCATGTTGAAGGATCGCAGAAGCGAACAGTTATTAGTTTCATAGGCGGTATTGATCTGTGTGATGGAAGATATGATACAATGGAACATCCTTTGTTTTCAACATTGAATACAATCCATCATGATGATTTTCATCAACCAAATTTCCCAGGTGCTTCTATTAAGAAAGGTGGTCCTAGAGAACCGTGGCATGATATTCACTGCAAGCTAGAAGGACCTATTGCATGGGATGTGTTGTACAATTTTGAGCAAAGGTGGGAAAAGCAAGTTGGGAAGCAATTCCTATTCCCAATTCAAGTGCTTGATAGAATTCTAATCCACCCTTCTGATGCAATGTTATCAGAAGAAGATGGCGAAACTTGGAGTGTTCAGTTGTTTAGATCCATTGATGGTGGTGCTGTTTCTAACTTCCCTCAAGCACCAAATGAAGTTATTGAATTAGGCCTTGTTAGTGGAAAAGACAACATCATTGATAGAAGCATTCAAGATGCCTATATAAATGCTATTCGAAGAGCAAAAAACTTCATCTACATTGAAAATCAGTATTTCCTAGGGAGTTCCTATGGTTGGCATTCAACTGATATTAAAGTTGAGGATATTGGTGCATTGCATCTCATACCAAAGGAGTTGTCATTGAAGATTGTTAGCAAAATTGAAGCTGGAGAGAGGTTTGTTGTGTATGTGGTGATTCCAATGTGGCCAGAAGGTATACCTGAAAGTGCTTCAGTTCAGGCAATATTAGATTGGCAAAGAAGGACCATGGAGATGATGTATACTGAGATTGCTGATGCCATAAAAAAGAAGAACATTGAAGCACACCCTCGTGATTATTTGACATTTTATTGTCTTGGTAAAAGGGAGGGTAAGAAAGATGGAGAGTACACTCCTCCAGAGGTTCCAGAGCCTGACAGTGATTATCATAGAGCACAAAAGTCTAGAAGATTCATGATCTATGTTCATTCCAAGATGATGATAGGTAAGATGCTAAATAATCCTATAATATATAGTTTATATGTTCCTTTACAAAGTTCAAACATTCAAATAAATCGTTTTAGGTGGTTTCTAAGGTGGGGGAGTGTTTCATATGGTTTTTATTGGGACTAAATGCTTGAAAATTGTTCGAAACTCTAACAACTATCAATGTCATTTCCTGTCAGAAGAAGATCGTGATATTCCTCGTCCTATTGACTGAGACAGAGACAGTGACCAGATCGTTGTTACTTCCTTAAAAAAACAAGAAAAATGAATATTTGTGCCTCAAAAGTCAACTTATACTTGTTGTGAAATTAACATTGATTAGGTGTGTTTCAGTTGTAAGAACATGGACGAGTTTGAACAATTATACCACTTAAAGTTGGTAATGTCGGCCACCAACTTATTTTTTAGAGATTTCCAAGTATCAATTCACGGCAAATCACATGAGACACTTCTCCACTCTAGAAAATAGAAATTGCCAATTTTCTAACATAGTTTCATCATTCTAGTGTTCAAGAGCACACACATGCTAATATTTTTTCTAAGCCCTTTCGGTTTCGAGTAAGCATAACAGAAATTCCAAGTTTAGTGATCTAAAATATAAACAAATCTAAACTAATTTTATCAACTTAACATAATGATATCATTTCTAAAAGAAGTTACTATATAATAGCGTCAAATTGTGCATAGAGACCAACATTGACTGTTTACTTTATTTTGTTCCTGTAGTGGATGATGAATACATAGTGATTGGTTCAGCAAACATAAACCAAAGATCAATGGATGGTGGAAGAGACACAGAGATTGCAATGGGTGCATTTCAACCTCATCATCTAGCATCCACATCCAATGGCTCACAAAGACCACAAGGTCAGGTATATGGCTTCAGGAGAGCATTATGGTATGAACATATTGGAGATAACAGTGATGATTTTGATGAGCCTGAAAGTGTAGAATGTGTAAAACTTTTGAACCGCGTTGCTGAGAGGAATTGGAAATTATACTGTGATGATGCATTAGATGAAAGTGTAAATACTCACCTTTTACGGTATCCTGTTGAAGTGGGTGAAGATGGAAGTGTAACATCACTTTCAGGGATGCAATATTTTCCTGATACAATGGCTTTGATTCTTGGTTCAAAATCTGATTACCTTCCTCCCATACTTACCACCTAGCTAGCTAGTAGCACAGTGCTTGACGGCCAAGACAGGGTTGTTATCATAGAAATGTTATGCGTATGTTCATTCAAGAGATAACAAACAATAAAATTAAAAACCTTGCACTTTGATGAAATCATGTGGTACAAGGAATACATAATGTTCATCGCACTTGCTCGTTCATACACTATGACCTCACTTGTTTCATAGATTTTTCAATCAGATATATAAAAGGTGCATGGTTGATTTCTTATAAGTGTGCACCTTTTCACATATATACCGGTTATACTATTAATTTACACTCACAAGTGTCCACATTTTTATTTGGACAAAAAATAATTTTTCACTATTTGAAGTCACTATGAAATCAAGGGTAATTTTGTAAATTATGATCAAAGTGGGTGTATATTAGCAATGTGAGTGAAAATTAAGGTGGTTTATAATTGTTTACATGTTTTTCTTCTTTGACTCGTGAGCAGTTTCTTACTCAGAGCAAAATTTCAACTTCGAACGTGTTAGTTGAAAAATAAAAATAAATAGAGGCATCATTGGAATGCTATTAAACTTTGCAGTTTTTACTTAAGTCTCTACTAAAAGTTAGCTCAAAATTTGATTTATGGGTCAAAGTTTTTGTTGTTTTCTTGAACTCTCAACGCCTTAATATTCATAATTAACTCGCCCCCTATTGAAAAATTAAAACTTTTTCCATAAGGCATTATTATAATTATAATGTCCTAAACATTCCCACACAAAATAGTGAAAAAAATCGACATCAAGACCACTTTTCCGGTTGTTTATGCCTATAAAAAAACACCTTGAGGGTCATGCCTGCGACGCACCCATGAATTTCTCAACCATTGTTGAAATGGATGATTCGATGTCATCATCAATCTTGTGGATGACAACACGTGTTGATTCGACATGCTTCACCACTTGTTTTCTCCAAGCGTTGGTTTGTGGGCTCACCATTGGATCCGTCATCAAATGAAACAATTTTAAATTAAAAAAATCAGTTTAAAATATTATAAAAATCACACACAATTGATTTTATCTGATTCTCATAAATTAAACGAGATATTAAAGTCATGCATTTCAATAATAAACAACAATATTTTGTCAAAAAAATAATAATAAACAACGATATCAACATGTATGAACCACCAATTTATCTCTAAAAGACAACATGTATGAACCACCAATTTATTTACAAAGAATACATATCTCTTTCATTCTTCATGTATTAAACATGATTCTTAAAGTCATCCATTTCAATCACATAGAACACCTTCAATTACATGCACGAATCATTACCATATATTTAAAATAATACACATCACCTTCATTCTTCATGTATTAAATATGACTGTCATTTGATAATAAATATTATATATGTTAGAAATTGAGTGATTGTAAATTTTAATTCTTTTAATATTTAAGTAATCCCTTAAAAAAAATCTTATTATATTTATGTATTATGTATCTATTATCCATTAAAAACTGATTTTATTTTAATAAAATTTATATTTTATGATAAATTATATATTACATACGTTAATTGAATAGTTAATTTTAATCTATTCTTTTTGTGTTTTCTTCATTTTCATTCTCTCTTACTTTCTTTTGTTTGTACAAATAATTTAACTAAAATAAATTTTTACGAAAGCATGAGTATAACAAATTGTTATCCCTTTAACAATTAACATAAATTATTATAAAAAATTGAGTACCCCTCTAAAGAATTATACATACTCTATGTATGTACTAGCGAAAAGACGGGCACTCTGCTCTTTTTATTGTGTCCTTTTATTGTGCTAACATTTGAAAATTATTAATAGTGTTTTTTTATGAAATTTTGATTTGGATTAAAACTAAAAGGCTTAAATATGATAATCGTCCCTGTAATTTGAGCCAGTTTTGATTTTTGTCCCTGTAAAAAAAAAAGTTTGAAATACATCCCTGTAAAAAAAAAATTGTTTGAAAAAGGTCTCTGGCCCCACTTCATGTCTGACTTGGCATGCTAATCGCTCACGTGGCAGTTGCTGACTGTGCAACTTTTGTCACATGGCACTGACGTGGCAGTCCACGTAATTAAAAAAATTAAAAATAAATTCTGGAAATTATTTTTTAAAATTTAAAAATCATAAAAGTATGGCTTTCCCTGTCTCCCGGGGGATTGATTATGCACTTGCCAATATTGAAACTCCGCCAAAAGTTATTGAACAACTACCTATGTTGTCGAAGAAGATGCATTATCAAAGAAAGCGTGATGTTGAATTAGCAAGTGTGATGGTTTTAATGATATCTGTCAAGAATGCCTGTAAATTTGGACGGTTCCTTAACAAATTAGAGTCAGAAGAACTTTTAACTATTGCTCGTGAGATAGGAAAGATCTATTGTACCCTCGAAATGTACCCTCAGATATGTGATAAGTAATGCTCCTAATTCTTGCTATTCTACAATAGTATGAACTATAACGGAAAGTTTCTATCCAAATATAAATTAGGGTCCAATAATTGTGTCAATCGAAACCAAGCTTAAATATGGAGCTTCTGTTGTTGACTTTATCATCGCAAAATAATTATGATCAACAAGATAATAAAAAAATTTGTTCACTGGTGGCACAAATTGATACCATTGAGACATCTGAATGACTAAGCAACTTTTAGAAAGTAGCTTACCTCCTCAATGGAAAAGCAATTGACACTGACACAAGGACTAAGCTTCGAATGGATCATTGTGTGAATAGTATGCTTAACTTTAGGACAAACCTTCCTCAAGTTGTGGGTCGGTTTGATGGTCATTATACTATACTTGTTGCTCATATGAATTATGTTGTTGCATCTTTGCCGGAGCAGAATCCACACCAAATTGTGTTGAGCCTAATAAGGTCCACATTTGATGTGTCTAATCCTAATAATAAATATTAGGATTTTATTCTTTGATTCTAACAAAAGTATTGTATGGGAGAAGGTGCCTGCATTTTATTCTTTATCTGTAGCATTTTCCTTTTTTTAAAAAAGAAAGAAAGAAAGAAAATGCTAGCGGGGACGGGAAATGTAGTTTACATGGATAAAACCCTGGACCTACTTAAACTCCTTAGATGTCCCTTAGCTCACCAACCGAGCTACCTACATGGACCGAGTAACATTTTCCTTACCACAAGCTTGAGGACAAAGTGTCTCATTAGAAAGCAAAGTATTGATAAAGACCCATGAATAGCTATTAAGGAGAAAGATGTGACATGATGGATGGAATTATAAGTAATAGCCAATAGAGAGAAAATGAAAAGGTATTGATAGAATTGTTGCAGTTAAGTTAGGTAGTTAGTTGTGGCTAAAATAGGGAGTTTGTTAGGTTAAATAGATGAGACATGTTGCCTATAAATAGAGAGTAGTGATTGGAGAGAAATCTATTTTATCATTTGTATAGTTTTACTAACTTTCTTACGTCTAGTCAACTGGTTCCCATCAACTGATACCTAGTTGGTGTGTGATTCAGTTGCTGGGGGGTATATGGTGAGTGAGTGAGTGGAAACTACAGAGTTAGGCTAGAAATAGTTGAGACTTTTGGGAGAGCCTCTCAAATTTCCCAGACCATGTTTTTCCTTGTTTCTGCATTTCCTAATGTCTTCAGAAACCAAGACCTGATATCATGGTGATGCAAGTCTGGATTTCCATAATTAATATAGTGAACTCCAATACTATATTTTACTCCATTTTTTATGTTCTCCATCAGATGTTTACCATAGGCTAGGGCAGTGCTGACCTGCTCATCAGTAAATTTTCGTCTCAAGATCGTTTTGCAAAAGGGATCATCATCATCCTCCCAATCAAAATCAACTTTACTGTGCTGAAGTGCTCGAGGGCCGAAATCTTTGACTACGTAGTTTGCAGGTACCTGAGCATTGAAAGGAGTTAAAATCAACCAATTATTATCATACAACATAAATAAGCATTTACAAATGTTATATACCTTTGTCACAACATCCCTAGGCTCCCGTTTGAATTCCCAAATGTCAGGAATAAACCTTAAATCAAGTGTACTAGATAAAAACTCAAGACCATTACATTCTTTGTAAATGTGCGCTGCTGTTGTACTTGAGTCACATTCCACCACATCATGATAGAACCTGTAGAGCCAGATAAGGAATTAAATTACAAGATTATAAAAGAGGAAAACAGAGAGGTGCACATATGGCATAGTAAACATAAATAATACAATATTGAACCAGGAATGCAGGAAAAGTTATATTTTTCTAAGATATACATTGCGGATACAAGTATACTTATCATCATTACATATAACAAATCTATGTTGTGGAAGAAAATAAATAATATGAATTACATGTGAGACATAGGTCTTGACTTATGACATCCGAAAGTGAATCATGTTTGCCTTCACTGCTTACCATGTATTTTACCATGTATTTTTGGGAGTGTAATCCTCTATCAAATAAAGCATGCACAACACTATAACATATTAGACCACAACGACCACATGCTACATTACAAGAAAAGAGGACAACAAAGGTAGGAAGAAGAAAAAAGAATGTTATTGTCTTATTCACCATGTTTACACATTACTCTTCAGTGTTAAAGTATGTTTGGAACATCATGCAGTACTTACAGCTTGATATAATGAATGCTTAAAGGGAAGTTTAACAATATTCAATTCTAAATGTTGATAAGAAGCACTATGAACTGATAAAATTATTATAAATTTATGCTTGATTCAAGCTGAAATCAAATTTAACAGCTTTAGCTATATGTCATTCAGGCCAATGTGTCACGGCACGAATCAATTTCATGATTATTATATATATACCGCATCCTGATCTTCTAATGAGCACACATCCTGTCATTGATATCTTCATCACTTTTTTCACTTGCATCATCAAATAGAACAAATCCACGGCTACTCTCCTCTTTCATACGTCGAAGGCCAAACTCGGTTGGATAGACAGCTACGGATTCGATCATTCCGTTCGTTGGGACAAATGAATTGAATACTGCATATAAGTCAACAACCTACAACCAAAAAAAATAAATTACACTGACATTTTGACAAAACCAAAAGTTCCAAATGTTGAGTAATGTGCTATATCATAAATGCTTGTATTGGAAAAATGTACCTAGAGTATTGTAGAAGAATGTACCTAGGCTAATGTAAGTTCATGTATCAGATAATTAATGCTTTCTAGAGAGCTCTATCACTCACTATAAATGAGAGTTCTCCACCATCTGATATGTAAGCAAAAAAAAAAAAAAAAAAGTAAACAAAGAACCAAACAAGCATTATTTAGCCCCAAATTATTATTCCTCCTATTATTATTTTCTGCATAAATTAGCAGACCAATCCCCTCTAGAATACCATCAACATATTCCATTTGTTTATTTATATTGCAAAGTTGCTTCAAATTGGCTTCTGCTGCAGAGACGAAGGGAAAATATTTTAAGCTGCTACTTGGATTTGGAGTAGGTAATATATATATAAATAATAATTTATATATGATGATTCTACTGTATATCATATATTTAATGTTCTCTCTGATTGAAGGTTGAATTTTCTTACTACAGGCTTAAGCATTACATTGTTTGCACTGGTTATTCTTATAATTCGATGCCTCTCCAGAAAAAAATGTGCTCCATCAGACCTCCACAATCAATCCAGAGGAAGCACATATACTGATGTGATTGATCCCTACCGAAATCCAGGTCCAGAAAACTTAACCGTCTACTTTAAAATCCCTCTGTTTTCTTACAAGGAGCTAGAAGAAGCTACAAATAATTTTCACCACGGAAACCAACTTGGAAGCGGAGGCTTTGGAATAGTTTACTATGGTAAATCATTCCTTTCCCAAACTTTACTCTATCGAAACGTATTAGTTGTACACTTATACAGTATTTCCTATATGTTGAATAACTAATGATTACCTGATCTGATCCTTAACAAATAACCAGGAAAACTGCACGATGGACGAGAAGTTGCTGTTAAGCGCCTATATGAACATAACTGGAGGCGAGTAGAACAGTTCACAAATGAAATTGAGATCCTTGCTCGCACTCGCCACACAAACCTTGTATCCCTCTATGGCTGTACTTCATATCACAGCAATGAACTACTGCTTGTTGGAAAATTTAGGTCTTAATAATAACAGATTTCATAAAACATGTTCAACAACTATGAATCAATAGCGGAAGCAAACAAAACATTGGACATGATTATGATCGGATCTACGACATGTTTGATTTATCAAGGATATTAAGAATTATTAGGTATCAGAAATACCTGGATGAAGCTTTGATGGCAGCCTTCTCAACAACAACGAGGAGAAACCGTGATCTGAAATACACACCATAGGTTAGCGGCGGCTGATTTGGTTCTTCCTCAACCGGTACCTTCATGCATCAAATTCTCTTCAGATGGGGAGAAGAGAGAGTTTGTCGTGTAAGGTGTATTGGGGACCATAGCCTCCTCTCCTTTATATTGGATGACCATTAGGTTTTCCATTATTCCGTTAATGGGTCATCCGGACATCCACTCATT
>Ga0315915_1006841_pt1 | contig 13829 bp, 7 predicted proteins | sample MpolbnodulesMG_FD_207738 | JGI IMG/M metagenome (GOLD analysis project Ga0315915, IMG submission 207738) | Medicago polymorpha root nodule microbial communities from Los Angeles, California, United States - branched nodules | ecosystem: Host-associated > Plants > Roots > Nodule | place: USA... | reverse complement strand
TTAATTTCATATATATATATATATATATATATATATATATATATATATATATATATATATATATATTTCTTTTCTTTTCTTTTTTCACATGTTTCTCTCGTGCCTTGTCATAAAATATTGGAAAGGAAGATGATTAAACATTGATTAAACTTCAAAATAAGTAATTACAACAAAATATATCTATACAACCTGCAGCTTAAAGATATTATAACGTGTGAGCGATCTTTTAGGCCTTAAAAGGTGCTTTTTGGTGTGTTATACATAAAATCTTGAAGGGGGTCAACACTTTGTTGAGCAACGGTTCGAGTTAGGGGTGGACATGGTTTGGTTAACCATATTAACCGAACTGAACTGAACCGAAGTGTAGAGATGGTTTGGAATAACCGAATTGAACCATTTAAGGTTTGAAACTAACCGAATTGAACTAAAGTTATGGTTAGGTTAACCGTTTGCTTGCCTATTAACCGAACCAAAACTAAAATTTTGAACCGACATGATTTTTATTTTATCCTTTTGCAAATTTAATTGTGTTTTTTTGTACCGTTTGCAATGAACTCAATAATCAATCTTTATCTCAATAATTAAAATTTCAATGTGAAATGTTTTTTTACCAAACTAAAAGTGAAGTTTGTAATAAAAAAAAAGTGAAGTTACTTTCCGGCAAAAAGACATTTCATTTTTGTTTGTTTTTTTTTATACTGTTTTACACACGGTAGCAGTGAAGCCTTCTATTCAAGTTGACATATCTCATCTGTTTCTTGCATGATCGTTTCCAACAGCAACAAGGCATAATAGAAGCATTATATTCAATATATGCTCATTGATAGCTTTCTGCTTTAATATGGGTTTCAACAATTAATATCCTGAAATAGAAAGTCATAATTTCCATAATTATTTGCTATTAAAGAATTACTCCCTCCGTCTCAGGGAAGAAGAGTGTGAGAGATTGAGTCGAAGAATTTGGTGTCGGAAGGGAGAAATAAGAAATTGATTCCAGACATTCGTGCGAGAGGGTATGAAGGAATGAGGTATATGGGATTGGTTGTGTGAGAAGTGAGAATTGATATGATTAATTGAGATGTAATGGTTCGGGTTAGTTAATTAAGTTTGGTTCGATTCAGTTAATGAACTGTTTTTAAAATAACGGTTCAGTTCAATAACCAATGTAATGGTTCAGTTAATTTTAGTTTGGTTCAGTTCAGTTAACCGATTCGATTCATTTTTTGGATATTTTTGCCCACCCCTAGTTTGAGTAATAGTCGCATGGGAGGACGTTTCAATGTCATCAACCATTATGTCAAAAGAATTATGTTGTTATAGTCATGGTAATTCACAATAATAGTCAATAAGATTACAACACTAGGAATACATAAATAACAACTTATTTCTTAGATTAATTGTCTCATCACATGTAAGATTAAATGTTATCTTGGTTGCATTAGTGCGATTTTGAATGTGCAATTTGTTTATAATTATCATATTAACCACTTCATATAACAGTTTAACAACATTAAGAAAAAATACAATTATAACCACATCATTTTGTACCTCACCGGAGGCCAAAAAAGCGATAAGGTCATCTACGTATGAATCAAAGAAAGTGCGATGTATTTTATGGCTAAACATCAAACACAATGAAATCAACCAAATTAAGAGTATTGAAATATGATACTTAAAACGCCATACATATTTCAAATATAAGTCAAAATGAGTTATTAGAAAGATTTTATGTACTTGTCCCCATCAAGTGCAATCACATTAAGTTTAGTGGATTTTTCATTACGATCTTACTCATTTTCACTACCAACACCAGTTACATGTCAATCACATCTCTAACAATATAAATTTAACTCAATTATTACAAGTAAACAAGTAGATCTTAAACACATCGAATCAAAATCAAAATTATAATTTTATCTAAAGTATTTTATGAACTTAAAAATTACTAACTAACTAAGTAGTCATATCAAAACTGGCAATGGAAAGTAGAAAGTGAAAAATTCTTTGTTCCAACCTAGAATTTATGTTTGTCGGAATGCTTGGAGTTGATTCATTCAACACGGGTCATTTATATTATAAGTTTTGTGGTTAACTTGTGACATCATCAACCTTTGCTAGTCCATGTTTGGAAGGAGGTTTTTAGGTGGATGTGATTGTCACATATTTCTTTTGCCATTTTTCAATCTCATTTGTTTGGTAAAGATTTGTATTGAGTAAAGATTGTGTTGCATTCAATCTTTTACCATTAAGTTTAATATATGGGGCAACAGCGCATATGAAACAATTCTTCATTCAAAACAAAACAATAAGGTGTAATTTTATCAAGCACACGATCAATAAAAACATTATTGGTGCTACCACTATCAATAGTTAATGATGACAACTTTCTATCAGTATTCCAATAAATTAAACATTTTGATATCAAATGACTTAAATTGTATGTGGTGCAAACACATAAATAAACATCACGCACATCAACCACGTTATAGACTAAATAAATCTAAATTATAGTATGAATCCAAACATCACATGCAACAACAACATTATAACTATAATATAACATAAATGGAATAAATCGGAATTACAATATCTGCACGATGATTCGATATGCAAAATCCAATTTTCAACGGAATTATAATATTTGCCATATATCCTTCGTTATAATTGCTGGAAGTCCACGCAATAATTATTGCCTCAGCGGACTGCCTAAGAAGCAAAAGATGCCAAACCTCTCATATTTAAAAATGATGGTCCTCTATTCTTCTCCTTGCTTCTTAATCTTTTGTTCCTTCTTTAACTGGACTCATACATCCACTCACACGTTATGCACACATACCCTGTGTTCTAAGCATTGAATCACGTTTGGAGGTTGTACATCTGTACACATAGATTTGCATGGTGTAGTTGGATCTGATTGTACACATCTCTGTCCCATACATAATTTAACAACATGCGATTTTCAATATTTGAAATGATGACCCTTCTGGTTTAATCCAGTTGATGATAAAATTAAAAAAATGATGAAAAATATTTGATTAAACCTCCCTAATATTAATTCGATGTCTTTGCCTTCATATAATTGTCATTCGTTCGTTATTGATGTTAGAACACATGGATAAAGTTTTTCCTTTTGAACAAAATAATCTTTAAAGACCAAACCCTTCCACATCATCATTTTCTTTTTACAACACCTAACCATGACGACTCTCCGCATGCTTTCACTAAAAAAGAAGTAATTTCAAGAGAAAGACCACCAACACCAACAACAAGAGAATAAGGCGACAAAGTCGAACTGAGCACTCAGACTACGACCAAAACAATCGTCCACCCCACACATCGTAAAGGGTGCAACCACCTATAAAAGGAACAATCCACTGCAAAAAAAGGTACACTGCCGTTTTGAGAAAAACTTTAAAGTTCCTTGAAATCTCTTTAACTTAAATGTTGAAGTATCTTTATAAACACGCTATTTTACTGAAAAGAACAACAATCGCAAACCATCTTATTACATCTATTCCAACCATTGAACTACCATTGTTCCTTGCATGATAGGTTGAACTTGAGTGGTATGACCTACCTTTATTTTGGGTCCACTCATCCTCAACTTTTCTCTAATTTCCTTTTATGGAAAAACCCTATGTTTCTCTTTTAATTTTTTTTCTTCTTTTAATTATTTTTATTCAAAAAAAGATAATTAGAAAAGAGTAGTGATAGTTTGATACAACCTTTGAGATAACTTTGTTGTTTTCTCTTTTTATTGGTCAAAAACACTAGAAAGAGAAAAAAGAAAAAAGAGAATAAAAACATAACGTGAGTATGAGTGAGAAAATTGTACAAATATCTGAGAAAAAAGATAATTAGTTGAGCCGAGCAGCGTGGCATAGACTATTGATCGATCCGGATTGTTATTCCACTATAAAACCAACCAAAACACGTGACACAGACGCATCTTATCAAACCACTATCCCCAGCTACAGCTAGGGTTTCTTCTTCTTCTTCAATCCGATTCCAATTCCAATTCCAATGGCCGACGAATACGACACCACTCCACCTTCCCTGAAACGCAAGTACGACGAACAACCACCACCTCACTCACGAACCACCGGTTTCTCCGACGGACCTCCTCCTCCTTCTTACAACAACGTCCCCCCTCCCGCCACTCCCGCTACCGCCGATTTCGAACTCATCAAACAACGCGCTCAACAAGTCGCTGCTCGTCTCCTCTCCGGCGCCGCAGCTCCCTCTGATGTCGTCAAACGTACCAAATTCGATAACGGTCCTCCTTCCCCCTACGATTCCTCAGGTTAGGGTTTCACTTCTTTTATAATCAATTGAATTGAATTGTTCTAAATTTTAATTAATTGTAGGTTAAAACATGAATGATTCTGGTTTTAATCTCTGAGAAGTTTTCTGTTTAGATTCAATATGTTTACTTTCACTTCTACAGGAACTAAAATCGAGTCTAACTAACATGTTTGGTTACTCTTGAGTATAATTGATTTTGCGAAATTGAAGTTTTTTGATTCTAGAATTGAATTTAACACTTGAATTTATTGTACGATTCACTTTTACTTGAATGTATCCAAACATAAATCACTTCAAAATTGATTCTAGAGGTGTGTAATTGACTATGACATGTCTGGTTGCACTTGAGTATAATTGATTTTACCTTTTGAATCGATTCTACTTGATGCTAGAAATTGGTGCTTTTGATTCAAGAATTGATTTTAACACTCAAATTGCCCTCAAATTTACTGTTCAACTCACTTTTACATACGTGTATCTACATATAAATCACTTTTCAACTCACCTTTAATTTAATCACAATTAATTCAATCAAAATCAATTAACCAAACATACACTTAGTCTATGCAAATTTAAAAACTGTTAATTTTGTTATTTGATTCGTGTTTAATATTGATTATTTGATAATTGGTGATGTAGATTTGAAGAGTCAATATGCAGCTCCTATGAGTATACCTTCGTATTCGCATCAAGGGTCAAGCAAGAAGATTGAAATTCCTAATGGAAGGGTTGGTGTTATTATTGGAAAAGGTGGAGAAACTATCAAGTATCTTCAGTTGCAATCTGGTGCAAAAATCCAAGTTACCCGTGATATGGATGCCGATCCTAATTCTCCAAATAGATTGGTTGAGCTTACTGGTACTTCTGATGCCATTGCTACTGCTGAGAAACTCATCAATGAAGTTCTTGCCGAGGTACCCTATTTTATTTATAGACTCTTTTCTAGTTAATTATCAAGTTGTTCATTCATATTTTATATGTCTAGAAGATTTAAAATCTCTTGGGGTGTGTTTGTGAGCTGGTTTTTGGAGCCGAGAGCTTTGGAGGGCTAAGTCTATATTTTTTTTTTCTTAAAAGAACAACATGATACACGAGTCCATGATATCATTTTTTTTTTTTTTGATTGAAATATCAAATATATCAAAATATAGACTTGGACCTTCAAAGTCATCTCTGAAAACCAACTTGCAAACACACCCTTATAGATCTAAAATATAATGTCGTGTCCTTGCATCTTAATTTGTATGTGAATATTTAATTTGGCGTAAAAGTTTTTGATAAGTGTTACGAAGTTTGTTTCTGTTAAGTGTTTATTTTATACTCTTTATTTTGTGTTTTGTTTAAGATTCATTTGAATTAGTATGGATTTGAAATATATAGGCCTGCTCAAGTATTTTTTGTGCAGATGTGATCTTTGTATGGTGAAGTGATTTTTTTAATGAATCAGTTTTTTTTGGGATTTGTGTTGTGTTTTTAACAGGCTGAATCCGGAGGTAATGGACTTGTTACTCGACGAATGACTGGACAGGGTGGTGCTGATGAGTTTTCCATGAAGATTCCAAATAACAAGGTGTGCCTAGGAGTAATGTAAAAAACACATTTTTGTTGTGCGTTGAGTTCTTTTGGACTCAATTTTTCTTCTTTTTTGGTTGGGATGGTTTTTCCTGTGTCTACAGGTTGGTCTTATAATCGGTAAAGGTGGAGAAACAATAAAGAGTATGCAAGCTACAACTGGAGCAAGAATTCAGGTTTTCCTTCTTAAGCCATGCCTTCATTTTGTTTTGTTGTGCTTTGTAAATCACATGCTAAATCATCATCATTGTTGTGGTTATTATTAATGTTATTGGCTTTATACTTTACTCTTGCTTCACAATTACTTCTAATATTTGACTACAACAATAGATGATGTTGAAGATGTGAACTTCCCTTATATTATTATTGTTCACAATGTTGTACTTCTATGTTCTTTCAGGTGATTCCTCTTCATCTTCCCCCAGGCGACACATCCACTGAAAGAACATTAAAAATTGAAGGGACCTCTGAACAAATTGAATCTGCAAAACAATTGGTTGATTCAATCCTCAGTGGCGAGGTATGTTTTGTACCCTATGCTTTACTGTTGGATTTGGCCTTGGTTATAGCTTGTTTTGCTTGCCATGGGCCAAGTCTAGTTTTGCTTCGAAGTTTTATTCTCGTGCGCACCTTGTAGTTATTGTCTGTATCTCTGTAATCATTGTTTATGTTAGATGGTTGAGATAGATATACTAGATGAGTTTGTGTTTAGAACAATGTCATTGCTTACTTATTGATGTTATAGAAGCATGCTATTCTCTTATGATTGCTGGATGGGTGTTTATGAAGAAATCTTAAAACTCAATTTTTTCTTGGAGCCCACACAATAATTAAGCTTGTTCAGGTCATTTTTTTTCCTGTGATATTTGCTATTGTTCATGTATTGAAGGTGTCATAAGATCACGATTTTTACTTTGGTAGAGAAAAGTAGAATATGATTTGACCAAGATCACGATTTTTACTTTGGTAGAGAAAAGTAGAATATGATTCGACTTATCTTGACCTATGCAATCTGGCCGCTTTCGGTTTTTTGTTCTTACTAATTGATTTGGGGTCATGTATATTAGTACGAACTTGTTTTCTATGTGCATTAAGCTTAGCCAAATGTTTAGATGGTAAGATAAGCCATTTCTTCATGGCTAAGGTGTTATCTATCTATACAGAGTTTTTGTTTTATATTGTAATATATTCAGAAGAGTATATGCTCTCGTAGCCTTCGATTTATGTAAATTTGATTTAGGGAGCAAGTCACTGTTATATTTAACTATTAGTTGTGCTTGCTTTGTTTTAAAATCTTGTATCATAGTTATATTATTTTGGTATAGTCCTAAGTTTATCAAAATTATCTTGAACTTCTCAGTCCTTCTTGCTAACTCGGTTTTGTGTCTGTAGTCTACTATGATACATAAATAAATCTGCAGACTTTAGTAATATTATGTATTCATAGAATAGATTCTGGAGGATATTGACATCTATTTTATAGATAGGTTAATCTATTTTTGTGTCTAGTGATACCAATCTTTTGCGCAGGCTCTTCTTTTACTGTAGAAAAGCTTTGACTCTAGCATCATATTGTGCTTTAGATTCATATTGTGCTTTAGATTCATAGGGATGTCTAGGTTTCCTCTGGTCAACCTGGGATACTCATAGGAATTATAGCCTGTTCAACAGTGGTCTTATTAACTGTTGTTACTGATCTTATCATTGAAACAATTGTAGGGTTAGATTGTAGTGCACCATTAGTGACACTAACATGGAATCCCTTTGTTGATGTTTCTTACACATGCAAGGGTATGGTTCTTAATCTCTTTGATATTTATCTGAGCATCAAGTCTTATATTGGTCGATATGATGTCATCAACTGTATATTTATTTATGTCTATGTCTATAGATGGTAAACTAGACATCCTTTTTGACTGCCATTTTTCAGGTCAGTTTTCAAAAAGTAGTGCTTTCTCCTAGAGTCTGATACCCAACTTGTATTTGGCATAATAGCCTTAACCTCGTATACTGCTTAATTTTAAACTTACCTTCCATATATTATTATTAAGTTCCTTTTTTCAACCATGATTGTTTAAGCTAACAATTACATAAACACATATTATCATTCTTTTACACAATGCTAGTTGTGTTGATTAGTTCATTGTGGGAAATATTTATGATATAAACATCAATATTGTTGTCCTCGTGTCATATGCTGGAGTTATGTTTGGCATGACAACCTGCAGCAAACACATAGTCATTCTTTTACAGAATGCTAGTAGTGTTGATTTAGTTCATTGTGGGAAATGTTTATGATATAAACATCAATAATGTTGTCCTGGTGTTGTATGCTGGAGTTATGTTTGTCATGACAACCAGCAGCTTTTCATTCTGAATCTCTTATTTCAACACCCCATTTCAACCTGGATTTATGTTATAACTAACAATTACATTATCACATGTTTTTACTCTTTCACACAATGCTAGTTGTACTGATCAGTTCATTGTTGGAAATATTTATGGTATAAACTTCAATAATGTTGTCCTTGCGTTATGTGCTGGAGCTATGTTTGGCATGATAACCTGAAGCTTTTTATTCTGAAACTCTTATTCCAACATCCCGTTTTGTAGTTGTTAAACTAGTATTATTTGTTTAATTTCTGCTGTTAAATTATTTGGCAGTTGTTTCTTGTACGTGCTTTTAGTTAAGCATTTTCTTTGTAAAGTATCTTCTTACTGTAGGATGTGGCACTTCACTCCTACCTCCTTGTTATGGTGCTTTGTTACCGCTCTTATAGCCTCTTCTCGTAATTTTTGTCATTAAATCTAATATTTGTTGCGGTTCTTAAATCTACACTCTAAATTTAATTGCCTCCACTCGTCTTTATCCCTTGATTTCCTCTTAGCTCATATTGTTGTTGGTTTATACATACTTTTATTTGAGGGTTCCGGTCAAGTTTGTTCTCCTAGATTATTGGGTGAAGTTTGGGGGAGGACAACTATTTACGTACTTCTATCTGATGGTTCCAGTCAAGTTTGTTCTTAGATTATTGGGTGATGTTTAGGGGAGGACAATTTTCTATTTACTTGTAGCAGAGGTTTGTGGAGTTAATTGTCTTGACAGTTTGTATATTTTGGAGTCATGGTTGCCGTTGCTTATGCAGTCTATATGTAAGTCCCTACATTTAGCTTGTTTAGTTAATGAGAATGATTATAATATTACCATATCGCCCCATATTTTGCAAAAGAATTGTAGTAAAGTACCCAGTATTTTGAGATACAATAGTGTATTTCCTTGAGGCAATGAATTTCATATGCTTGTCTACTTCTGTGGTTTGTGCTTTCCTTTTGTACCCATTCATTTCGAATAGGGAGAGGGTGTGCTTCTGCTGGAGTAACTCAGTTATGTCTCGATCTGGTACGGTATGTTGGCCTTTATACCCCTTTCTAATCCCATATGGTATCTGATAATGTAACATACCCTTAATATTGTGTTATTTATATGTTGATTTATATGTGATGTATGTTTTGCTTGTCTATCTGTTTATATATCTACTGCTGTATGTAATGCTATGTCTTGGGTGAGTTCATTTGTATTTATTTGTGGTAACAATTTTTCTTTTTGCAGAATCGTCTTAGAAATCCGTCAATGTCTGGTGGTTACTCTCAGCAAGGTTACCAAGCTCGGCCACCCTCTAGCTGGGCTCCCCCTGCCACTTCTCAACAACCTGGTTATGGCTATGCGCAGCCTGGAGCATACCCTGGTCCAACACCCCAGTACAATGTGCCTCAGCAAGCTTATGCAGGTTATCCTCCCCATTCAGCTGGTGGATATTCTACCAATTGGGACCAGTCCACTGCAACTACCCAGCAGTCTACCTATGATTATTATAATCAACAGCCTCAGCAACAGCAGAATCCTGGTGGTCCTGCACCTCCAGCTGATGGGACTGCTTACAATTACAGTCAACCACCTTCCGCTGGTTATAACCAACCGGGACAGGGATATTCTCAGGATGGCTATGGTGCATATCAACAGCCACCACAATCAGGGTATGCTCAGCCAACATCATATGATCAGCAGCAAGGCTATGGCTCGGCCCCAAGCTATGGTTCAGCTCAAGAGGGCCAAACTACCACCAACTATGGATCACAAGGGGATGCAACCCAAGTTCCACCTGTCCAACCTTCCCAACAAGGTTATGGTAGCAGCCAACAGCCTAGCCCAAATGCTGCTAACTATCCACCGCAAGGGGCTGCTCAGCCAAGTTATGGGGTACCACCAACCTCCCAAGCAGCATATGGCAGTCAACCTCAAACACAGTCTGGTTATGGACCCCCTCAAACTCAAAAGCCAAGTGGTACTCCGCCTGCATACGGACAATCACAGTCACCTAATGCTGCTGGAGGTTATGGTCAACCGGGGTATCCTCCTTCCCAGCCCCCTCCTTCTGGATATTCCCAACCAGAAGCAGGCTCTCAAAGAGCACCACCTTCTGGTTATGGCAGTGCCGTTCAACCAGGTTATGGTCCTCCATCATATGGTGCTCCTGCAGGCGGTCAATCTGGTTATAGTCAGGCACCACCATCATACAGCAGTGGATATGGTGCTGGTTATCCTCAGGCCCCAGCATATTCTGCTGATGGTAATGCAAGTGGGAATGCCCGTGGTGGTAGCTATGATGGAGCACCTGCACAGGGAGCTCAGCAGGCCAGTGTTGCCAAGTCACCTCAGAGCTGATGTCCTAGCATGTTAATTTCGTTCCGAATGGATGTTTTTACTTTAATTTTTGATGTATTAATGACTTATCTACCCAGCTTTGCAACTTTGAGATTGAAGCATTCCCTGTGTTAATTAGTCTATTTTTCTCTCTCTATAAACTACTGAGTTTGCATGTAAACTTACTGACGATCGATTTGGCGTACTTCAAAATGAAAAATTGAAAAATCTGATAGGTTATTCTGCATACCTGGTTGTCGGAAAGAATCACACCCAGGTTCTGAGGTTCATTCGAATGGATTTTTGAGCCCAGATGCTCGCTCAAACTGTATTTTTGGGCAACCTTGAGACATACATATAAACCCATTTTGGTCATCAAACTTAGCAAGCTTTTAATTTAAAAAAAAAAAAAAAAAAACATAGCAAGTTGTAATTCCAATTCGAATTTAGATTCAGTTGGTAGGTTTATATGTGAATTTAATCGTAAAATTCTAATTGTGGTTTTTAATTATCCTTTAATTGGCATTCTTTTAATATATGCTTTTGTTAATCTAAAAATGAACATAAAAGTGATTCTAATGGCAAATGACTGTGATGTTAGTCTTCTGAATTAGGAGGTAAAAACCAAAAATAAATGAAAATAATCTTTGTTCCATAATAATCGTTGCACTTTCAATAAAATGGTTTCAAAAATTGTTTTTTATTTTCAAAGTTAACTTAATTAGTTTATTATATTTTCAAATGCAATAAAATTAACTCGAACTACGACATCAAGCATGTGTAAAATCAATCCAAAAGCATGTGTAACCCAATCCAAGATGTATGAAATAAGCATGACAACAAAATCCGTCACGTGGATATCTGTTCGAATCCATCACAATTTAATGGGTTTTCTTCGATTTTAAAATACATGTGCAGGCAGCTAACATAGTTATATATCTCTACACTAAGTCCGTTCACGTATCCGTTGTGAATGTAGAAAACATTGATATTCAACATTCAAACATGTAAATGTCATTCATACTTTTGAGATATTTTGAACTTTTAATAATCGTAAACATTTCTTACCACAAATGGATAAGATTAATTGAAAAATGATGGAAATTAAATTATGGAAGTAGGTTATATATTTGGTGATAGTTTGAGGAAGATTCAAGTTTGAGGATGAAAAAAACAAAATTTATTAAAAAATAATTTCACTGCAGAGATGTAAACGGGACAGAATACCCGAACCCATCGAGGACATAGATCTGATTTAATTTATCATTTCATTAAGGATTGAATAGGGTAACGAGTAAAATACGAGACTCGGGAAACAAAAATGGGAATGTGAAGCTCCTCTCCGCTCCCTACCATTCCCATGCCTAGTAAAAAAATGTTAGAAATCAAGCACTTTGGATTACTTTTTGGGAATCAAGTTTAACCACTTACCTAATGGTTCTCTCCTTCTCATCCAGGGCAAATATCTCAGAGATTTACTAGCTAAAACTAACGTGCAGGAAGCCAAATCTTTACCTTATCACATGATAACGGGGTGTAAGCTATCTAAAACTAGCACATATACCTTCTTTGATCCTACACTCTATAAGTATATTGTGGGGGCATTTCAATATTGCACCATCACCATACATAGCATTTGTTTCTCTCTCAACAAGGTGTCTGGATTCTCATTAGATTGTAGTCAAAAGAATCAATTTTTTTTTTCTTTCTATCTCAATTGTATTATCACTTTAAGGACTACTTTATTGAAATTTGGGGCCGGTGAGGAGTGCCTCATATTTATAAACTCTTCTCAAGAATCCTATCTATCCGATGTGGGACTAAATCCCACCCGAGTGTTGGCCACTAACATAATTTAAAACCCATTCCACACCACACTCTAGAGTCTCTAGTGTAGCCTGTGTAACGACTTCTAACGGCCATAAACAAACTGCGACTAACTGATGAACATATGTGATGAGAGTTTATAAATAGACTACTCACTGTTGTAATCATTCATGAAATTCAGCTAATAAAAAATCATAGCTTAACATTCTTAGATTCTCTCAACTATCTCTAACAAACTCAAGTAACTTCTTAATCATGCATATATCAAGACTAACTAGTAACTCCTTTTATTTTTGGTAAAAATCACCTTTCGTTCACACCTAAAGGTGGTGGTTCTGTCAACATATATCACATAAAGTTGTATCTGCTAAGAAAACAATTTTTTTTATATGTCATTTAGCCATTGCATAAACACTTCAAATAAGTCACATGGTTTTATGATTATGACCAATCATATCATATAATGATTAAGATATTTTTGTCAAAATATGATTTATTACTGAAAGAGAGAGAGAACAAAAAATGGCAAAATCCCACTTCAGTCAATTTTAGCTCTCCTCTCAAAGTGGAGGAAGAGATATGTATACTTCTCCATTAAAAGCTCTCTTATTCCTTTGTCGAAACAAACACGACAAATATGTACAATGTCTCCTCCCACACCCCTTTCATTTCGAATAAAGGTTTTTTTGAACAAAATTGTGAGCTGTAGAAGAAGTAAGATTGTTATTTTTCAAAACACTGGTATTTTTTTAGGGGAAAACACGAGTATTGTAAAATTCATCTTTCCGTTTCATATTTTTTTGTACGAAGTGCGAAAATATTAAAAATAAAAACAAGGATAAAATTTAGGAGAGACATTTTTGTTAATAAATAGAAATTGAAGATATAATTTTTTTTTTCTTTTGACAATTTTAACATATAAAGGCTAAATTTTTGTCATGGGCAATAAATAATATTGCTCTATGGACCCTCAGTTTTGCTCAAAAACTTATCAATTTATCGGAATGTATTCTTGTAAAAAAACAAAAGTTTTTTACTCAAAATCCATCGAAAATTATCTTTCAATCAATTTTTTTTTTCAAGATTAAGAAACCTGGAGGGAGGGTACACGGAGCAATTGTCTTCTATATAGGAGGCCCAACCCAAGTTTGACTTGTTAAACGTATTTGATCTTGCTGGCCCAAAATAGGGTGTTTTTAGTAATTTGCCAACACAACAACATTAGGGTTTCTGCCTAAGTATATATAACTACCACGTCTTCTAGCGTTGGCCAGATGCATAAAGCTTTACTCTTACACTTTCCATCCTAATTCTTTAGATTTCAATGTTTTATTCTTAGATTTGTTGCTGTTTTTTTTTTCCTTAGTCTTTCTCTTCCTCCATCTCAAGTCTAATTTTGGTTTAGGTGTTTAATATTATGAAT
>Ga0315915_1006840_pt1 | contig 13829 bp, 6 predicted proteins | sample MpolbnodulesMG_FD_207738 | JGI IMG/M metagenome (GOLD analysis project Ga0315915, IMG submission 207738) | Medicago polymorpha root nodule microbial communities from Los Angeles, California, United States - branched nodules | ecosystem: Host-associated > Plants > Roots > Nodule | place: USA... | reverse complement strand
CCCAAAATCCACCAAGTCAACCTTATATCTCCTACTTCTATTTAATATTATTGACACTTCCAAGAATTTGAAAATTTTAAATTTGATTTTTTTATTTCATCAAATAAATCTCCAATTCTAAACTAATTTGAATCAATAATTCTGTTCTGCCAATGTTTGGAATAGTCTAAATGAGATTTAAAATAATGCTTATCTAGGCATAACTCTAGTCTCTATGTCTAACCAAATTTTCTTGTTTTACTCTAATTGAAGGGAAGGGATGATTTGGCATTAGTCCAGGCAAGGTGGGCATTTGTAAACAAGGATGAGAACTTGCTTACAAGATTACAGAATATCAATTTATCGTTCCACTTTGAGGTTGAACAGCAGGTGAATGGTATCTTTATTGACTTCTTTGGTTTCAATGGAACTGCTGGTGTCTGGAGAATAAAGGCCCTAGAGGAGAGTGGCGGCTGGTTAGAGCGAACAACTGTTGAGGACATGGACATTGCTGTTCGTGCTCATCTCTGTGGATGGAAGTTTGTTTTTCTCAATGATGTTAAGGTGCGCTATATTTAAAATCTTGAGGCTTAATTTGAAATGTTTGAGAGTCTTATATATGTTCATTATGCTTCTTGCAGTGCCTCTGTGAGCTTCCAGAGACTTACGAGGCGTATAAAAAACAACAGCACCGCTGGCATTCTGGTCCAATGCAATTGTTTCGTATGTGTTTTGTTGATGTACTTCGTTCAAAGGTATTGAATTCTTTCTTTGTTTTCTTTTTAGAGAAGTTGAATTCTTTTGAATCTAGGAGACTAATATGAAATCCTTATTCTGTTATTTTTGCTATTATTTTTTATTTTAAGAATGGTGTGCTTAATTATAATCCCTGTAAGTATTTTAAAGTCAGAACTTGATTTTTGATGTGTCTTTCAACAACAATATCTAGGCAAGATTTGAATAACTAATGCATAAATTCACTTACTAAAATACACAGGCATGAAGTTGCCTGTTGTGATTATTATTAGCATAGTTTAAGACATTGTGCATAGACAATGACATTCAGATTTGTATAAGAAGGCGTTGATTCAATGGTATCAAATATTATATTCATGCTATTAAGTTACATGAATATTTTCTGGGTTTTTTCTTCAGTGATAATATGATTGTAAACTTATTAGTGACCTGATGAAGGGTTAATGACTTAATGTTGTTTGTTGCTGTACACAAATTAGATACATGAATTTTATTTTTTTTAAATGCATTGATGCTTCAATTGCATAGAGATTAACTTAATACTATATATTTTAGCCTGTTGTTCAATTTGTTATCAAACTTTGCATTCAAATTTAGTTTGTTTATCACGTCTCTAATAAGTTTACATATAATAAATTTAGTTATATGTCAGGCAAGACAATATTATACGGAGTATGTTTTCAATTTCCCGGAAAAAGAATGGAGGTTAAAAGTTAAAATCCAACAACTATGAAATTTCTGTTTTGTGAACTGTGCAATTTTTTGTCTGAGTAGTGTTCATGGTGACCCTGCATTAACGAAAAGGCATGGAAGGGGGCCGGAGGAACTTAATACGTCTCAAATTACATTAACGGAGCAATTAGGAGCTCTCTCTGGACTCTGGCCTAAAGGCAGACAAGATGCTGTCTGACTTAAATGCAGGGTCTAAGCTGTTGTGGAATAGTGTTGTTCAGATTTAGTGACCTTTATTTTTCTTATCTTTATTTTTCAAACAAAGCCATCTTGCGTCATCATTGGCTGAAGGTTATGCTGAATGACCTAATTGTTAGATTCAAATGTTATCTTCTTCACAATGTTCTCTAGAATAAGGACTAACAAATTTTACAAAAAATAAAAGAAAAGGGAAATCATCTGAGCCTCCGCATGAAGTAATCAACGACAATATCATCATAGTTAAAGTCTCTGATAGTGTATACATTAAAAAATGCTGCTTATATTTGTATGAAACTTTTGGCCATTGAAATGCTCATATGCCGCATATATGCAATGCTTGGTTTGTCTTCACTTATATTGAAATAATTTGACTTCTAGAAAGGTATACTATTATGCATTGATGATTGAATTCTATTTGTACAGGTTAGTTGGGCAAAAAAGTTCAACTTGATCTTTCTTTTCTTCCTCCTGAGGAAGCTTATTCTGCCATTTTATTCGTTCACGCTCTTCTGCATTATTCTTCCATTGACCATGTTCCTTCCGGAAGCTGAGCTCCCAGCCTGGGTTGTTTGTTACATTCCTGGGGTCATGTCTATCCTAAGTGTTCTTCCAGCCCCACGGTCATTCCCATTTATAGTGCCTTATCTTCTATTTGAGAACACTATGTCAGTAACTAAGTTTAATGCAATGATATCCGGATTATTTCGTTTCGGAAGTTCTTACGAATGGGTGGTTACAAAAAAACTAGGAAGGTCATCAGAGACAGATTTGGTTGCCTATGAAAAGGAATCCGAACCTCTAATGCGATCTAATAGTCTGCATAGATCTTCCTCAGATTCAGGTATTGAAGAGCTAAGTAAACTAGAACTGTCAAAGATAGCTCCGAAGACCAAGAAAAATCGTCTCTACAGGAAAGAACTTGCTCTTGCATTTATTTTGTTAACTGCCTCAGTTAGAAGCTTACTTTCTGCTCAAGGAATTCACTTCTACTTCCTATTATTTCAAGGGGTAAGTTTTCTGGTTGTTGGTCTTGATCTGATTGGAGAGCAGGTTAGTTGAGCTCCAACTTTTAGTGGATGCAAAACCTCCTTTCAGATCTTCATTGATTCATGATAAAAGGTCACAATGGCCAAACCTTAAACCTATCTCGGAACATACTTATTTTGAGCCTAAGATGTTCTCAGTGGTTTTGGCTACCAAGTTACACAGCAAATCAGTTGTTGCTTGGCACCAAATTTGCAGTACTGTTTGCTTTTTGTTGTAAAGACTACTGCCTCATTGTTGTTGCCAAGTCATATGCTTTATAAGTTACATAAAAGTTGTTTCAGTTCTGAATGGCAAAATGTGTTGACACTTGAAGAAGATAGGTTTCTGGCCTATAAAGCAATATATAGTTCTTGCCTGCCTGAACTGAAAAGGTGGAGATTGTTAGATTACAACATTTGTTATTCTTTTTCAATATTTCGATAAACTGTACAATTTCATAGTTTCATTGTGTTGTTGCTTAAATTGTATTTGTTATTGAGACACTCAGATTTCTGGTACAAACCAAGATTGTTAGGAGCATGTTTTCTTGTTATTCATCCATTTTTGTGGTTATTTTCATCAAATCAAGATTATGAATTCTAGCCTTGTAAATTAATTTCAATCTTAGCTTAATATAACAAAAATAAGAATGAAATGCATTAATGTTATCCAATTAACCGAGAATGTGAACTATACGTATAAATGTACGGAACATGTCACTCACTTCCCCCTCAGTTTTTGGGGATTTAGTGTATGTTCGATTTTGTGCAGACAAATTTTGATTTTGAGAAAATCGATTTTGTAAAATTGATCCTGACTTAAACGAGTTCAAAATAAAGTGTTTTATGTTTAGATACATTCATGTAGAAGCAAGTGGACAATAAATTTGAGTGTTAAAATCAGTTTTAGAATCAAAAGATCTATTTTTAGTTTCGTAGAATCAAATTGAGGCAAAATCAATTCAACTCGAGCAACTAAACATGTTAGAATCAATTTTACATCCCTAAGTAATTTTAGCCTCTAAATTCTCTGTTGTCTTTTTTGTGTGTTAGTTGTTTATCTGTGTCGTTGTATGTTTGTAGTACTTAAAATCAAGTTACGGTGGATGTCCATGTTAATTCACCTTGTATTTACTTAATTTTTTTTTTTTTTATGTAATTTCAAATTATTCTTCTTGACATATATTTTTTTTCCTCATACGTTTCATTTATTGAAAATATAAGTTTTTTTTTTATGTAATTTCAAATTATTCTTCTTAACATATTTTTTTTTTCCTCATACGTTTCATTTATTGAAAATAATTATATTTGAGACATGTTAAAAAATTAAAGATGGATAACTTGATTGACATTTGAACTTTTGATTAGCTATGAAGTCTAACCCCTTTCGATGAACTCAACTTCAATGGTCGTATATCTTGTGCCGAACCTCTTTCTATTAATATACTTTGACGGTTTAAAAAGCTCTCATTGTGTGCGCTTTGTTGACATTTTCATTGTAATTCTGTTTATTTACCTAATAATATTATGTAATTCCATGTTTACTTTGTAAAAAAAACTCATGTGTCAATCAAAGTGAGTGTGTCTTTTACTTTGACTCTCGTGGAAGTACACATTAGACGAATCATTATTTTTACGGTTAAATATGTTTTTGATCCCTATAAATATATCAGCTTTTCGTTTTATTCTCTCTAAAAATTTCCTTCAACTTTTAGTCCCTACAAAATTTTCAATCACTACTTTTAGTCTCTATTTTTAAGTAAATTTTATACTTTTTAATGAAATTATGCAAAAAAAAAAAAAAAATTAATTTTTTTTAACAAAACATAAATTGAATATCAATTTTTTACTGCCAAAAATATAAAAATTCATATTTAATTCATGTTTTGGTCAAAAATTCTAATTTTTTTTTTGGAGAGATCCTTATAATATTATAAATTTTTCTGGAAAATTTAATTAAAAAAAATATGAATCCTACATATGAGTTTACTTTAAAGGAGAGACTAAAAGCGAAGATGAAAATTTTTTGGAGGACTAAACGTTGAAGACATTTTTTAGAGGAACTAAAACAAAAAATTGACATATTTATAGGGAACAAAAACATATTTAACCCTTTAATAAAAGAAAAAGTGTGCAACTGTGAATTAAGACCGTATCAGTGATTCACGGGAAGTGTAACTTAAAACATGAATGTATTCCAGCACTTAATGAAGAACCAAGATAAGTCTTGGTCAAGTTTCTATATAAAGTAAATTACGTATTGTTGTATAAAATTCACACAACACCGACTTGACTATCTATCTAGTAATATCCATAGTACTACCAATAGTGGAATTGCTGGATAACACGTTTAACTAGCACACACGTATGTTGGATTGGTCAAATTCTGAAAACTTGTGTCATTTTTCAAAGTCTTGCCAATAGTAAGAAAACAAGCTGGTGTCCATTTAACATGTGCAATTCTCCTTCTAATTTATGATCACCATTAACATTATTAATTTTTTAAAATTTCATATTGTAAATATTTTTTTGGTTTTAGCCATTGGAAAATGTTTTGATTATTTTCCATCTTTCCAAATATTTGAAAGTATTTTATTAATTTTGGTCAATCTATCATGCGATATTCAGTTCCAAGTTCCAACTTATTTGTCTTTTGAAAGATTACATAAACTATTTTATGTGACACATAATAATGCATGTGTGTGAGGATGTCATGGTATCGCACACAAGTTGTAATTTAATTATGTCAACACGGATTTGATCAAGTTGTAATCTGTATTGAATACAGAACAAGTAGAAGCCAACTAAACTAAAGTAGAAACCAAGTAAATCGGTTGGTGGCTTGGTACTTGATAAAACGAAGGATGCACACTCATGATAATTGTAGCACAAGAGATTTGTCAAATATTCTAAGTTAAATCTCTTCAATTGTAGAAGATAAACTTCTATGTGAGCTTGCGTTGAAGAAATTTGAAAAATATTTTCCAAAAGTCAATGTGTTTGTCTACAAGGGTATGCTTCACCATGGTAGAAAATGTCATCTAAAAGTTTTTATAGATAGATTACACATTTGGTAGGAGGGGACCGACACAACTCAGTAATTTCATCGGATTCGACTTCTCTAAACTGAATAGTTAGTAAAGTGATAAAATTAAAGGTTGATATTGTATTTACCCGTGATATATTATGTATGTTCTTGTGATTTCAACTAGAAAAAAGTTCGGTGGGCACCAAAATAAACTATAAAATATATAAAAAGAAATTATGTTTTATAAGCATCAAGTACAAAGTTGATTATAAAAAAAATATTATATAACTTAAAAATTCAAAATAATCATGTACGCATTTCGAACAACTTAATAATACGTGAGATGGAAAAGAGGGTGAACCACGATGTAATTATTTAAATGTTATTCCTTTCGTTACTAATTATAAGCAAATTTAATTTTTAATGTTCATTCAATTAATGATGTATGTGGTCCACAATATGAACCACATACATCATTAAATGAAGAAAACTAAAAAGACAAATTTGTTTTTAATTAGCAACGGAAGGAGTAATGACTAACAATGATACCGTACAAAAATTAATTTTTTTGGTGAGGTGGCACCCACCTAAACCCTAATGTGACTCAGACACTTATCAACCATTAAGTTGCTTATCAACTATAGCTGTCAAAGCGGGCGGCCCGACCCGTTTAGGCCCGGCTCTAACGGGCTTCGGGCTTTATCGGGCCGGGCCAAAAAGCCCGGTTGAAAAACGGGCTTAAAATATGCTACTCGAGCCCGACCCTATACGGGCCGCGGGCTAAACGGGCCGGCCCATATTAAAAATTACATTTTTTTATATAAAAAAAGTACTATAAAATACTCCTATAAATTTTTTTATAAATAATATTTTTAATATGTTTAAATAATGTCTAGCATCAAAAATAAATTTTAAACATTTTTGTACAAACTTTGTAAACTAAAACGGCGAGGAAAATAATTTTAAATAACTAAGTAAACTTGACCTATACAATTCTAAATCTTACAATTGTTTAGCACAAAATATGGATGGTAGGTAAAACAAATTAAAGGTTTTATAAGGTCTTATGAGTGTGTTTGATCTGCTAAAAAGTAAGTATTGAACAAAACAACACGAGAGAATAATACATTATAAGACAACACATCTCATGACAAACTTTTGTGGTATTAAACAATTTTTTGTCTTATACAGTATTTGATGGATGAAAGAGTATTTTAATATTTTAGATAACTTGTACTTTCGACAAAAAGTTGTCTTATAGTTTACTAAACGACAAAAAATTCAATTTTTATCACATCCCTTATCCTAATTTGTCTAATCCCTAAACAATTTTAGAATCATTTATTTTTTACTCGATCAAACATACCCTATAATTCTTTTTCACCCCATCAAAAGAAACAAAGTTGCTAAAAGGCCAAAAAAAAGAAAGAAGGTGAATCCCTATGTTTCAAGGTAAAAGAGATCAATTGACCCAAAAAAGGTAAAAGAGATCAATTGACCCAAAAAAGGTAAAAGAGGGTGGGGGTCCGTAAATGATAGTGGAAAGTGGGTGATATATCACCGTGAAAGCTTTGCTTAGTAGGGCACCTACCCTAATGATCATTATAGTGCCTTCTAAAACTCTCAAAACATTCTCATTTGGTAGGGCCTCATTGATTTTCTTGTCATTTTAGTGGGAAGAATTTAACGATCTCACGGAGAGAACATTTTTTTTTTTGTTGAGGAATGAACATTTTTTTTTCTTCAAATTTGGTTTAAAAACTATATGTATTATATCATATATTAATTTTTGAAATAACTATACAAATATTTATATGATGAGATACAGCTGAATGCTTGTGTAAAAGGATTATTAATGCATGACAATTGAGTTCTTCTTTTTTTTCCCCCCATCTACTAAGGAAATATACTTCATTACATATGATTATGACCATTGAACTACACAAATTTCTATATATAATTAGGTAAATTGAAGACCCACGTTGGTTAAGGATAGAATTTCATTTGTTGCAGTTGGTACCTAGCAGAAGTGATAACATCTATAGAACAAAACACAGAAAAAAAGGAAACGAACAAAAAAGTATTTTTAAAATTGCACATTTCTATATAATTTTTAGGATACATTAGTAAATTATAGAATATCATTATATGCACATCTCTAAAATTTTCTACAATATTTTAGTAGTACATATAATAAAACTAATACTACATTTGTATTAGGCAATGTCATGAAAATTCTGAAATATGTATTATCTAAAATATACCTCCCACGCCTATAAATAAGAAAACTTGTTTACAATTGTATTTAAGTCTTTGAGATGTAATGCTAATAATATTGAAGCCTTCACCACACTATATCTCTCACTAATTAATTACTAGTGTGTTGCCTCTCATCCCATTCTCCTTAACATTCCACTTCTTGCTCACAAGACTAGTTTAATTTGGTCCTTAAAAAAACTAGTTTAATTTGTCAATCAATTTCATCTCTATGTTAACTTTAAATATTATCCATAACAAAGTATAGCGTTTAAATAATGATGTAACAATTTACGTGAGTTCAAATTACCTTCATATGTATAGGGGCTTAAATCGTAAAAAGTCACACAATATACTCACTCTTGTACACGTCTATATCAAACTCCAAACATATGTTTCAACAATTTCGATTAATTCTCTAAAGAATCAACGTAGAGGTGATTTGAAAACTAGACGAATTGTCACATCAACATTAATATTACACGTCGCCACAAATAACGTCTGATGTTAATGATGACGCGGAACAAGTTCAAAGACTATTGTTCTATTCTAAAAAGTTCAAGAACCAAATTATACAATAGTGAAATATTCGAGGTCTAACTTACCTTCTCACTCGATTTGGAAAAAAAGGAGGATACAATCTATTTGATAAGTTACCTTTTAAAGAGGAACATGAAACATTATCAAAACCCTTTTGTTTAGAATTTTCGTTGGTGCTTATACAAGACAATTACTGATCATAAAACTCTGCCACGTATCTTGTCAGATTTATGCTAACCCTTTTGTTTGTTGTTTGCTTCCTTGGCCAATACATGTTAGTTTTATATTTTTTATTTTGCATTAACATTATGCAATGATAATAAAAAAAAAAAATGGAATCCCAATTGTTTACGACTCTTCATTTCTAGAATTGGTGATAAAAAGTTCTTGCTTGAGTGAAAAGGGATTTTAGGCAAAGCTTGATATAGATATATCATATATGTACGGTTTGAAAATTAAATTGAAAGAAACCTTCGCTCCTAAGTCATCATCTGAAAGAAAAAAGAAATTTCAAAATTTAATCAAATCTCTTATTTGAAGCTTCTATAATACCAAACATACACTTGATAGAAATTTCAACCTTAGTTCATGTGTAGTTCCAAATTCTCTCTATGATTAAAGAGATCACTTGATTAGAAAGAAAAAGGAAATTCAATTTAGGAGTGTTAAATATTTAAAAAATAGTAAATCATATTAAATTTTTGGCACCAGATATCAACTCCACTAGATGGTGGTTGAGGTTATGTTATATTAATTAATTTCTTTTTTTTATCAATTAGTTACTTACCATTATGATTGGCATAGGCATAAATTTTAAAATATAAGAACTCTAAAGAAGAATAAAACAGCATGTACAGTTGATAAAGATAATAAACTAATTAAGAATCAATCCCAAGACACGTCGTTGTATGATTGGGCATTTGTAGTTTTTGGAGACAACACTGTCAGATTAACATTTTTAATTCTAATTTACTAACAATTTTTTTTATATTCTTTATAAACTAAGAAACATAGTATTATATAAAATATATGATATGAAAATACATTATAAAGCACAACTGTTCTGAGCAAAGCACTACATATAAAGCATCTTTCTAATTATTAAATCACACACTAATCTACTATCTAATAATACACTCTTCAATATTAAAATGGTTAAGACCACAACCTCTATATCTTTTGTTAAACCCAAAACACTGGATTTTTCCTAACAACCCCTTAGAAAAAGATTAGTGTAATATATTAAATGTATCTTTCCAAACCTGAAGTCCACTAGAAACCCCTTTTCCTACTCACAAGTTAATAACAAAAGTTGGTAAAGATCATATAATAAAGCTCCATGCAAGGTTCATTGGCCCTAGTCAGAATCTCACCACTGCCAACCTGGGATTCTTTTTAAGCTTACTTATATTATTTGTTAATTAATTAAAAATTAGTGTTTTGTCTAAATGGAGCGGTTCAAACTTGTAACATGATCATCTAGCCTCTAGCCTCAACTTTTTGTAATTTTGTATGATATAATAATATACTCAAATATAAAAAAGGGACAAATGTCCAACATAATATTATTTTTAAACTATTTACATGGAATATTTATACGATAATTAATATATATTTAAATATATTTACTTATATCTTAATTATTGTATAAATATTGGTGAAAAATAAAAATTAAAACACAGAAGCTTGTGATATTGGTGAAATGTATAAAAACTTATATTATATGAAAAACTAAGAGCACAAGAAATGTAGAGTAATTGTCAACCAAAAAAAAAGGTTAAATAAATGTATTGGTAATAATTTCTAATTAGACTTTTGAGACAAAAAGGAGACCCCACTATTAATACAGCTGGTTGCAACACAAGTGAGGATCATGTTAATATCAACCAGATTCTGCAAAATAATTTTTAATTAGACTTTTTTTTTTGTAATTAGTGATTAACGAGATTTTATTCAAGACCCACGGATATTCTTAATGGATATGATGTGATGTACGAATTATTGAAAGTATATAATAGTAGAAATCTGTAGAAGGATAATGAAAGCTAATTAATTGAATTTTTTTACTTTAATTTAATTTAGCAATGATACATTGATGCAATATAACACTAATAATTTGCACCATACAATACAGAATCAATGCTAAGATTTTACATTGAATAATTTGTAAAATAGAGGGAAAAAAAATTGCCCAGAAGAATAGAAACTGAAATAATATAAAGGGAAAAAAAATAAAAATATAAATGACTAACTTAAAAAACTAACAAAGGTTCTATATATTGAACAGACCTAATCAATAATGGCTTAATTAATTATAATCCATGGGGTTGTTGGAATTAAATCTTTTGTTGTATACAGAAGTTTTCCTGATCCTCTGGGCTTCAATTCAGGCGTAATGAAAGGTGATTAAAGCTCAATTTTCATTTGTGTTGCTTGATTTGAACCTGCATTGGACCAAAAATAAATTTTAAGGTCAAATTTCTGGTGCCAAATGAAAATGACATTTTATTAACATGTCAATAATTTGTGACATTGATTTTTTTTTCTTTTTTTTTGTTTTATTACCGTTGAAACTTGGGGAGTGTATTGGTGTATTCCTGTTTGAAGTTTGGCCAAATCCCATCTGAACAACGGTGTTTAAGTCCTCCTCAGAGAATGTTAATGGATACTGATAATCATTTGAAAAATAGAGTTAATTAGAAAGAGTTCAAAACACTGGTGAAATAATGTACCTTCATATTTCTACATATTGGGACAATTGGGTCATGTAATAAATAATAAGATTTCAAAATATATTTGTTTTGTCTTAATTATTTGGTTATTAGGAATAACGAGTCTGATAGTTTAGAATTCGGTGAAAAAGTTTGTTAGTCAGTAAAACTCAATCACTTGATTTATTTAATTTTAATAATTATTTTAGAATTTTAAGACTTTTAAAGTCCAAATTGATAGACTCGTAACAATTGCATAAATTAAGTTGATAATTAACGATAATTTATAGAAAAAAAGTAGAAGTATGTTGTTACCTGAGAGCCACCTTCATTAAATCCATTTAGGAAAGGTAAATGCATGCCAATGTTATGGCACAAAGAAGAATCCAGTGGTTCCACTGAGCAGTGGGACCCATTTGTATTAGGAATGTTATTATGAATAGCTTGGTTTTGCTGGGGTTGTTGCCCATAAAAGGATGGTACTGAGGAATCTAATTGGAATATTGAGTTTTGCAAAGAATTATTTGATTGAAATATCTGAAATCATAAAAAGAAAAATAAATAAATAAATAAACAACTCATAATAATAAAAAATGTATCAAGTTTTATTGAAAAAGCAAAATATTATCTATAGAGACTTGAAACTTACATCTTTTGATACAACAAGACTTTCAATACTTAAATCCATCTTTGTGTTCACTGAAGACAATTTCATAGACAAAAACTGAAAAAAGAAACCATAACTTAATGAGCAAGAAAACAAAAATAATGACATTATAGAATTAAGATGCTTATTGGTGAAGAGTTGATTACCTCAACTTGACGCTGCAATGACTGAACATAATTTATAATTTCATCAAGCATAAGTGCTTTTCCAGTAACCTACAAGGAATAATTAATAATTCATAGGCATAGCCAAGTTAGTGAAAAAAGTACAAATTTTAGTAACATGAAATTAAACCAATTTGTTTTGTATTCTAATTTAGTAACTTTTGAAAGTTTTGCTTACCTTATTGCAACCTGGTACAAGATCTTGGAGAAGTTTCATCCTCTCACTAATTTTCTCCCTCCTAACCTATTTACAATCAAAGTTCATAAAATGTCAACTCAAGATATGAAGTTGATACATTTTTGTTATGTTTTAAATTAAGGCTTGCAACTACTATTGGATATTGTGACCCACAATATCATGGTTTTGGAAGTAGAATTCAGATTCTGTACCGATTTAACACGCTGATACGGTAATCATATAGATGGCCGTTGGATCGAAATTAGATTGTCTAACTTTCAAATTCATTTTTTTACATTTAAACAAGTTAAAGTAAAATTTGAACTGTCTGATTTTGATCCAACGACCATTGATATTCTAGCTGCATGAATGCAGCGAGTCTAAATTCTCAAAAGTCTATATCAGAGCCGCAATTGTATAAGTCGAGTTTATCCACGATTTTATGTAAATATCAAAGGTCGCGACGTAACTGATTTCACAAGAAAAAACAAAAAACACTTTTATAGTAAAACAAAGAGCAGTAATTCTTACTCGTTCTGCAAGACTGTGACTGTCAGTAGCTTGACCTCTTCTTGCTCTGACATGAATGTAATCTTTTTGAGGTTCAGGAGGTTTTGAGTCACTCTTGTTCTGTTTCTCTTCCCCTGCATTTGTAGTACCTTCTTTGGTCTCTTCCTCCATATCCCTGACACCATATTCATTTCTCTCACCCTCACTTGCCTTAATTTTCTTTGCATTTAAGTCTTCACCACTACCTTCTACACCCTAAAGTCAAAAAAGAAATATGAGATTCAGAAAATTCCCAAACACTTAATTTAATTTGCGAGAAAAAAAATCTTTTAGTCTCAAAGAAAACAAACCAGAACAATTTAGTCCATACTGTTTAAAGGTATATGGACTAAAATGAGTCTCGCAGTTTGTCTCGGTGACAAAAAATCTATAATGGGTCCGCACTCTTAAAAAATTGCAGCTTTAGTGCTTTACCTTTGTAGGATTGGAAGAGTTTGGTGCTTTTCCTTTGGAAGAAGAAGCTTTTCTTTTCCTTGAATTCATATCAGGTGAAGCTTTCACACCAATTTCACCATTTGGTGTATTTTGCTCAGATATTGTAGATTCCTCTTGTGAATTAGCCACTTCCATTCTATCATTTTCTTGTTGCAATGGAGAATTCTTGTTGTCATGGTTAACCATTTGAGATCCAAATGTTTTGAGTGATGGACTACTTGAAACTCTTGATAACTTCATTCCATTTTCCATTAAAGTATGAGATCTTTGAGCTAATTCAACATTGTTCATCACCATTTGGTTACCTCTCTCATTGAAACTCTTGCTACCAAAGCAAGAGAATTTCGCAGCCCTTTGAACAAAACCAGGATCAGGTGAAAATTCTGCCACACTAGACATTGGTTTTTGCATCATTGGTACAACCAAAGGGTTAGAAGAATGTTGTGAGATCTCACCAAAAGTTCCCAATTTTCCTATTAATTCTCTCATCACAAAATTTTCATTGGACATATTGTTGGGATTTGGTGGTGATGATGTAGCTGCTGGGGATGAGACAATTGAACTAAGTGCTGAATCAAAGTTAAGGT
>Ga0315915_1006838_pt1 | contig 13831 bp, 6 predicted proteins | sample MpolbnodulesMG_FD_207738 | JGI IMG/M metagenome (GOLD analysis project Ga0315915, IMG submission 207738) | Medicago polymorpha root nodule microbial communities from Los Angeles, California, United States - branched nodules | ecosystem: Host-associated > Plants > Roots > Nodule | place: USA... | reverse complement strand
AGACCTAATTGAATTGTTCTAATAAACATGGTTAGTCTAGGAATGGATGATCGTTTATTAATGATATTAGGTTAACGTGCTTAAAACCTTCAAAGATTATTAGACCACCTAAGGAATTAGGGGCTGTAGTTTGAGAAGAGGGTCCTAACTCAAGGGATTGATTAAGACTATTTTGTTAACTATCGTGGAACTAGAAAATCATTCATAAGAATAGGTGCAATATACCAATTAGGAGAACATAGATGATTCGAAAGACTTGATCTCATCTCTCTTCATATTTTGTAACCAAATCTATATTTTCTAAACGAATCTTTATTTTATGTTATTTAATTTTATGCAATCAAATCAAATCTACTACCTAGGGAAAACAAAATAATTTATGCATCCTAAACATTTACTTTATTGCTAAATTGAGATTAACACAGTCCTCGTGGATACGAACTTATTTTATTACTTCGATAGTTTTTGGTACACTTGCCAATTCTCTATCATTTATACCCAAGTTTTAGCCTTGGGTTAGGTATGGCATTTCTTATGCACATTATAGCCGCATAACTCTTGAACCCCTCACTGACTTGAGCGTCGGAGTACGTGTAGGTACACCACTTTCCTTCGGTGGAGAAGGACCACCAGCGGGCCGAGGTTCTAATATCGAGAGATGCATATAATAATGCATTGTCTCTGCCATAGGTGTCAATAGCGGCTGATAGCAACGACGAACCGCTACGCTAATCGTCTTAGTGGTGCAGATTGAGATAGTGGCCGCTTCAGCTGCTATAGAGGCATAGCGGTCACTTTAGCCGCTATTTGATTTTAGTTGAAAATTTTCAAATTTCTAAATTGATTTTTTTAAGGCATTTTGGGGATTTTCAAAACCAAATTGATTCAGTTGTATGGTTTCTCTGTTCTTTTTTTCTTCCTCTGTTTTCTTTTGTTTTATGGTTTTTTTATTTGTTCCGCTTTCGTTTGTTTTTTGGTGTTTTGATTTATGAATGTCTCATGAGATTTGAGTGTTATATTTTATTTTCTATTAAATATAAGTTTTTTTTAGAAATATATAAGTTTGTTTATACTTTATACCATTATTCATGTAATTTGTTCAAAAAATAATCAAATATCGGTGATACTGCTATACGCTAACCCACTATCCCACTTTTGAGGTCGGCCTCTATGCACCGCTACCCGAGATTGACTACTATGTTGAGTTTTGATTAAGACTTTTGATATTATGTTGGAGATTTGAAACCTTTCATAAGATTTGGGTGTTTTGAATGATTTATGAATGTTTCATGAGATTTGAATGTTATATTTAATTTTATATTGTTATATGTTTCTTTATAATATATAGTATTATTTACTAATTTGTCAAAAAAGTCATCAAATAGCGGTCATAGGGCAATGTGCTATCCCGCTATAGCATTTTTAGAATCGGCAACTACGCGCCGCTATCCGCAATTGACTACTATGGTCTATGCCAACTGAACTATGTTTCAGGAGACATTCTACACAACTTATAGCTTGGAAGGACTTGGTGGTTTGATTTATATATTTCATTTTTGTTTATAAAAAACAAACATGCTAACTATTTACTCAAACTACTAATATAATTTTATTCTATTAAATATCATCATTATTATTAAGAGCTTGAATCTAATTAATTGCCACCCTTGAGTCAAATATAAAATATTGCCGCAAATGAGTGCACTTGCAATTAGAGGTGAGCAGAGGCCATAAAATATATTTCACCCTTCTAATATAAAATTTGTATATTTATAGAGACCAAAAATATATTTCATAAAAACAAAAAAATTATTGAAACAATCTTATAATCGTTTATTTAATAAAGTGTAAAACTCAAATGAAATACTTGTGTGAAAGGGAAAGAGTATCTAGTATCAAAATTATAAATGGAATTAAGAGCTAAAAATAGCATATTCTTGCCATTCGTTAACCGTTTAATTACCATATTTAGAATATGTTCTTCTTTTCGGCCTGGTGTGGTGACCCTCAGGAAACACGCGTACTTTATATTTTCTTGTCTCCTCTCATCATCAGTTTCACTTCCTCTTTGAAAATAATTCTCAAACTTCTGAAATATTTAATTCCCTTACTCTATAACAAACTCTTGTCTTCAATTCTAGATTTCACTATCAAAACCTTTTTCTACTTTCTCCAGCACATGGATATGTTTACAACTAACAACTCTTCCTATTCACACCCCTTTTCTCCAAATTGTTCCGAGAGTTCATTGCAGAATTCAGAGGGCTCTCAAGGGATGTCAATATCCAACGAGGAGGTGAGGTTAGCTGCGGCTACTCCAAAGAAGCGTGCAGGGAGGAAGAAGTTCAAGGAGACTCGCGATCCGGTATATAGGGGTGTGAGGAAGAGGAACTTAGATAAATGGGTGTGTGAAATGAGGGAGCCAAACAAGAAGACTAAGATTTGGCTAGGGACTTTTCCAACGGCCGAGATGGCAGCCAGGGCACAAGATGTTGCTGTAATGGCATTGAGGGGCCGCAATGCCTGTCTCAACTTTGCAGACTCCGCGATGCGGCTCCCTATACCTGCCACCACTCAGGCAAAAGATATACAAAAGGCGGCTGCACAGGCCGCTGAGGCTTTCAGACCAGACAAGATTTCAATGACTAATGACATTGACACGACTATGCCCGCTTCTACCACAGAGGAGCAGAGTAGCCTTTGTATGGAAGAGGAAGATGAAGGATTGATGGACATGCCAGAGTTGTTGAGGAATATGGCGCTAATGTCTCCTACACATAGTTTTGGGTATAATGAATATGAAGATATTCATGTTCAAAACTTTCAAGATTTTCAAGATGAAGAGGTATCACTAGAGAATTTTTAATTTTTAATTTTCTTTTGATGAATAGCTTTTTTAAATATGGTGTGTTTGTTTATTACTAGTCCTGATTCATCATATATACCTACGTTGAAATTGAAAAGCAAATTCTTTTTGCATTCTTTTCTATAATGCAGGTATTAATCAAGCATAACGTGCTTCTCATCCGTTCTATTATTATATTAAGTTGAAGGAGGTAAATAAAATCAGTGTCTCTCTTCTTATTCTTCTTTTAATTTCTCTTTTGTAGGATTTTAAAAAATAGTTTGTAACCATAATTTGAGTTGTGATTGTTGCCGCCGTGACCGCAAACCTGTGAAGAACTAAAATTGGCAATATGCTATAATATTAATGAGGTTTGCAACATATATAATCAGAAGCCAGTGATTAATATGCTCTGCAGTTTCCTCGTGAGTTTTGTTCGGAAGGGTTTGAACTTCCTTTTACCATCTTATAAAGTGTGTTATTATTATTTTTTTTGTTGTGATTTGAACTCCGGATCTTGCCACTAGTATAGAAAACACTTTTTAAATGGGGTGAAAATGACTTTTTAAATCGGTTCATGATCCGATTTATAGGTGGCCGATTTAAAAAACTGTCTTTGATTTTAAGTCTCCACCCTTTACCCGATTTAAAATAGTTTAATTTAAATCGGTTCACCCCATTTAAAATCCTTTAATTTAAATCGGTTGATACCATTTAAAAAAGGTTAAAAAGAATCAAAATCTATTAATTTAAATCGGTTCACCCCATTTAAAATCTCTCTATATTCATTTTTTTATACACGATTATAGTACTGAATATAATATAATAATCAAAAATTTCATGAACATAGCCACTAATATGAAATATCATATGATCAAATTTCATATCAAACCTGTCATTGTTACATTATCAAACAAATCCAAAGTTACAATATCATAAAACTAAACAAAAGGTAAACATTGTTTCAAAGCATAGTTATTGACATAATTAAATTACATTAAAGTCTTTCCAAAATCAAACTTGCATAGCGTTCTTGAACATTTGTCATTTCATCATCAATAAACGGATTTTTGTCTACAAAAATCTGGAAAAAAAATATTAAGATAACATATTAGAATATCAAATTAACTTTAAAAAAACATAAGAAACACAAATGGTTGTAATATTTAGTTGCACACCATATCCCATGAGTCGGTAACACCTGTTGAAACATTTAACACAAGGACAATAAAACCTTCCATTATTCTCAGGAAGTTTTTCAAAAGCAAATTGAATAAACTCGTTCACTCCTTTCTTATACTCTTCACTAACACGGTTAGCACTCATCCAACTACGATCCATAACTACTGACTGAACAAACCTACATCCACAAAGACTATATTAAGGTGCTTACTTGGACTAACATAGTTGAAGAGCAGAGAGTGAAGGTATTCACTATGTTCTAGGAAAGGAGAGGAGACAGGAATTGTAAAATAAAAACATGTTTGCAATCCAATATCATTAAATCACCATTTTCATAAACAAAAAGGATCAACAAGATCCAATTACTTCATTACATCTTCAAGAACAAAATAGGAACCTGAGATTAGAGGATTTACCTTGAAATTACAATGTGTGTGAGGAAACTCTTGTCAGAAATGGAATGAGAAATTGTCTTTAAACTACTGCAAATTCCCTAGCTTCAATTCTGCAAAGATAGCCCAAATTGTACCTCTAAAACGTGCTTTAATCCAAGAAACTACATCTAAATTAATTCTTCATTAAACCAAGATACACCGTATAAAAAATCTAAATGGCAAAAATTTTCAAACAAATTTAATAAAAAAAAACATGTCACCAAATTTAAGCAAGCATGTTCCACTCCCACGCATCGTTCATCACCTTCAAAAGAGTCTATTCATATATAATCTGAATCAGTTACATGGTTGGGCAGATTTGAAATTAGGCTTTTTATGCTTAGGAATTCATGAACCAAATATTATGAACAAATGAAAGAAAAAAGAAAAGGAAGCGTCAGTGCGTATGCGGGATCTTTAATGCATTCAACTGCCCTTTTTTGTTATAACAGTTTACTAAATATTGTGCACACAAATAACATGATAATGAAAGCATGAAACATCAAATCTAGTCTATCAAATAGCAGAAGAAAAAAAATGTAGTCAGTCACCTTCATTAGCTCTTAAAGCAGGCGTGGTGCTGTTTCCAAAATCCTTCTGAAATAACTTGCTAAAGATGGAGACAGGGCTGCAAATTCACGAGTCAGCCGAGCTTGAACTAAGAGCTCCATCTAAAAGAAAACAGCAAAGGTGTGAGCCATGAGAATTCGACTGCCATGATCAAGGTTTTAAAGCAAGGTCGCGTAAACATTGTTGATATTGTAAAAAATTGTTGTCAAATACTGCTAATGTGGCGCAATTGCAGTTGCGATGTGGTTGACGTCGTTGACCATTTGTTAAAACCTTTATGAATTATATATGTTAAAATCAAATCCATATATTTATTATTAAGATTAGAATCAAAGATAATAATTTGAATTAACACATCATATCAACTAGCATTTAATTTAACTTTTTTGATAGACAAATGTTAGAACGTTTGTGGTTATGTTAGTTGCAAGGGTTCAAAGCTTCAAAAGATAATTAGAAACCTACTACTGTGCACATCATATCAAGTAGCATTTATTTTAATTTTTCTCCTACTAACCTTCAAAATCTAACAAAAATTAGAAACCTACTACTTTACACTATCATCATCAATTGACATCAAAAGATAAAGTACCGTACATGCAATTGAAAGACATCCATGATGAAACTATCAATGTTCAGTGGGGAAGGGACTTCATTCCCTCTGACCGGAAACTACTCACCCAAATCAGAAACTGCCCATTCCAAAGCCTTCAATTGATCAGGAATCTCAACCATTTAATCTCCCTCGACACCGCAAACTCCAAAACCGATTTCGCATCCAACTGAAGCTTCAATTAAGCATCCAAAAACCCTAATTATTTAACAACAAATTAAAAGGGGAAAAAGGGGTTAACGCTTACATCAACAACCAATTAAATTTATCTCTTTCCTTCATAAATTTGGTAAAAGATTAATACACAATTATAGCAAAAATTACAAATAAAATTAGAACAAAAATGAAATAAAAATAGGAATAAAAATCAACAATCTATTCAAAATTATCAAATCAAAACTATAGCAAAAATCACAAACGAAATAAAAAATCAATTCAATGAGTGAGCATAACCTGAATGTAATGAAGGAAATCAGCGAGAACAACAACTGTGAAAACGGAATCAGCAACTCACTCTTTTGAACAACCTGAAATTTTAAAAAATTATAGCAAAAATCACAACTAAAATAAAAAACTAAACCAAATTGAATAGCATGGATCTGATTAACCTGCGTGAGAATGCTTTTTTGTGAGCGAGAATAGGCTTTAGATGCGTGAATCAGAGTAACCTGATCGAAGGACCAATATGTTTCAATCAACGATGACGAGAACAAGAGTGAGAGCTTCAGATCCGTGAATCGCAGTAACCTGATTGAGTAAACTAATTGAAATGTTGGTAAGGGTGAAGGTCGATGAACATGAAGGTATGATGAAGTTTGATGAATTTTTGGGTTTCACGTGGTGTAGCAGAGAAAGTTTGGTGAGATCTGAGTGAACATTTCATATTTGGGGTTCTAATGAATTTGGGGTTCTAATGTTGATATGATTTGAGGTTTGTTTTATTTTTATTTTAATTTTAATGTAAAATAGATTTTAAATGGGCTTAAACCATTTAATATCTATTGAAGCTAAAATCCTCCCCTCCATCCATGTTTTTAAATCAGGTGGATATGTACCCACTTAAAATCCTTGAGTTGATAAGTGTTTTTTGTACTATGCATATATTATGCACTATCCCTAGACATTGAGCTAAGATCACGATGACCTTATAAAATGTGTGTTGTGAATTCGATGAAAAACACACCAATAAATAAACTTGATGTGTGGAGCAAGGGATAGTTAAGCAACTTAAACAAAGTGTATGTAAGTTATAATCACAAACAAAAGTAGAAAACAACGAGTGAAAAGAAAGAGAGAACACAAAAGAATTTATTTACCTAGTTCGGTCCAAATTAACCTAGGCTGGGGTAAAGAGCAGCCCTCCGTTTCACTATAATGATGAAAAACTTTACAAATGAGATATCAATCGTTTACAAGAATAAGTCTCCTGCCTAATTCTACACAAAGCCCAATCTTATCCCGTGACCAAGAGACTCAATCCTAATAGTGTTTCTCAAGGTGAATCAACCCAACCTTAGTGTTTGTTGTCAAGAGCAAACTCTATACAAACCCTAGTTTGATTTAAAAACCCTTGTTTCGGCTCCCTCTATCTCAAGGTTTACACTGATACATTGTCTATATTTATAGTAAAAGTAACCCTCATAAAATTGGATCAAATCTGGCCCAAAAATACGTTTTTGTTTTTTCTGCTCTCACGCAAAATCGGGCGCCGATCTTGACCATTCGGGCCCTGAAAAATTACGAACCAGAAGTCTCCAAAAGACAGTCAAAATCGGGCCTCAAACTTTACAAATCGGGCACCGATTTTGGTCTTCCAGCAAACATCAATTTTGGCACTCCAAATCTTCAATTTTGAGTCACTTTCACAACAAATGTGTTTAAACTAACACCGAGTGACAAATTGTGATTGGTTGTATCACACCACTACCCTGACCGATAGATCGATCTCAAACGAACTCCCGGATCCTTCGTCAGATTCCACGGGATCAATTACACGGAACTCAGCTATAAAAGCATGGCGTCAAGCCACGCCCCAGGTACGATGACTTTTTCACACATTTTCTCACACTTTTCTATGAAGTATAAACACTGACTTGAGTGTTGGAGCGCTAACCTGTTTTTGCAGGTTTTCTCTCCTTCATCGACAACAACTTCGACCGCACCGAAGCGCTCTCTGCCATACCTGATCCTCATATGTACGAGCCTCGTGACCGTGCTATCATAATTTGGTTCCCGAACAGTACAATATGGTGTTCAAGTATTGAAAGGTGGAGGAATTCAATGCCCAATTTGGCATTGGTGAAGCTTCCATTCAATGTAAAAGTTTCAGGTATCTGATGAGAGACTTTAATTAACTTCTTCCCCTAGTAGAGCTGATAATTGAGGGTGACATGGTGTCGGCAAGACATGACTAATGCAAAAAAAGAGAATATATGTGTATCAGCTAAGATTGCCACCACCATGATCACTGCAAAAAGAAATTCATACCAAATTCTTAAGTTGAAGAAAAATTAAGTTGTAACATATAAGATGCATTTTTATCACGTGCCTATTTTAATAAAAACAATATTTTAGGTCAAAGTAAAATAAGATTAGATCAAGTGAAAATATCCTATTTCGTTTGAATAAACATTTGATAGACAAAAGGCAGGGAGGTAGCTAGCCGAAAGAATCGAAACTAGGCCTGTAAAATATGTTATACTCATTCATTCATAAATGCATATGTTTTTTTCTTAGTGGCTAGAAATCAATTTTTTTTAAGAAGCTAAATTAACCGACCTAAATTGACATTGGAAAGAATCGAACATAAGACATCGCGGATGAGTACACTCCCAAATCTCAAGCCAATACCACCAGACCAACCTAAATGGGTTGGCTAGAAAGCACTTTTAAGATGAATACGAGAGGTATTCAGAGTTTAAACTTTAACTATGCATATACCAATGCATTGTTTATGTCAACTGAGTTATGCTTACATGATGCACCATATATATTTCTTTTGGTTGCACATATATGCATTGTATCTAATGAGCCAACAGAATGCCAAATATTAGTGTAGATTACAAAATGAATAAACTATGGGCCCATAATAAATAATAAATAGAATAATGATTTGTGTAATTTTAAAATGTGTGTAAAATGAATAAGAATAAAAATGAGAAAGAAATAAAAAAGTAATTGCTATTTTAAAATGTGGAAGGAGAAGGAAATTGTTTGAGATAGTGACATAATGTGGCCTTGTGGGACTCATAACTTAGGCGCGTGGTAAGGAAAAAGAGTGGAAGGAAATGTTTCTTTTGTTTGGAAAGACAATGAAATAAAGAGGAAAGACAAAAAGGTGGCCCTATAGGTTTTGTCCAATAGTTAGGTTTTGTTTGAAGAAAGGCGGAGAGACAAGCACATGCTCAAAACGGATGGGTGAATGACAGTGATTTTCTCATATAATAATAACAGCAAGCTCTTGTACTGTTGTACAAAACACAAGTATAAATTTAATTTAGTTAAATTGAAAATTTCGTATAGTAAAGGTTTAAATGCACTTTTCACCCTCTAACTTTTAAATTGTAAAGATTTTGGTCCTCTATTAAAAATATTGTGTTTTGATAGGATAATTGCTAGTGTTGATCTAAGTTGTTTTTCATTGAAAATTAACCTAATTCATTGAATTAGGTTTCATATAATTTGCTTAAATCAATTGATTCCAAAATCTATTCAATTCTCCAATCACACATGTATTGTGTTTTGATTTGATAGCTTAGTAATTTTGTTCATATAGGTTTGGTTTGAAATTGTTATAAGTTTTGCACATTATTCAAGGTTAATTAAAGTTTGATTGTATAATAAGATTTGTATCATGAATCTCTCAATTCTAAGATTAAATCTTATTGCACATATATTTGTCTTTTTGATTCATAGTTTGTGATTGTTCGAACACGATTCCAATAGTCAATTTCGTTAAAATTGGTTTTTATTAAAACTCCGGAAAAACTTTTCAAAAACCTATTTACCCCCCCTCTAGCTTGGAAACCTAATAGCCATATAGACCTACACTTAAGACTGTGAACAGTACAGAATGTGAAAAGGGAAAGCAAAAGCACAAAGTGAAGATCTTGTCTCATTCAATCAAAATTAGACACATATGAGAGTTGGTACAGTACATGGACCATACAAATCCCTCAAAGCATGGGCATGAAGATGCAGATCCACTTTCCTATCTCCTGCACGCATTCCAAGGCAAATCTGGAAGGCATTGTCGAACAACATTCTGAAGTATGTGTAAATGATAGTACTCATGGACAAAGCCCATAAATTCATCTTACACGCATATGATGAACCCAGAAACTCATCATACATTCATATGTGATGAACCCAGATACAACAACATTCTCAAGTATCATGATGAACACAACAACATTCTCAAGTATCCTGAAGAACATACCAACATTCTGATTTACATTGTTGTAACCCAGAAACATTATGAAGTTCAGAATGTTGAACCAAACTTTCAATTAATAGTTGGTGGGTCCCAGGACACGTAGCACAAGACTATTGGTCACTCTCCAATGGCTACATGAGGTCAAGAAACTCTATAAAAAGGAGTGGAAGGCTCAACATTATACATACCTTGCAAAGCATACAAGAAAACAACATAGTAAAAGTGTTTGAAGCTTTAGCAAAAATTGATTTCACAAATCAACTCCAAAGATTCTTAAAATCTTAAAGAGTGTGAATCAATCTTCTCTTATCTTTTCGAAGATAATCTTCTTCCTCCTTTTATTCTTCCTCTTGTAAAATTTCATTCAAACTTCCAATCAATTGTAAAGAAAGTCTCATCTAGCTTTAGGGGTACTAAAGTGTTAGTTTGAGCAGAAAAGTGTAAAAGTCGAAGTGGGACTCAGAAATAGAGTTGTAAGCTGCTGAGGCTTAGAGTATACAGTTGTTGTAATTTTTCAGGTGAACAAAATTGTAAGGTGCAAGATTTGAGGGGTTATTTCAAGCATCATAGTTGAAACTCTCACAAGATTGTGAGGAGTGGACTAACCCACATTGGGTGAACCACTATAAATTTATGTTTGTTCTTCTTCTCTTCCCTATACTCTTTATTTACAGTATACACAACACACACAAACACATTAATTTATTTAAATTATTTTTGCACTAACACTTCAAAACTTAACCACTCGAAGTTCACAATTTGATAATCACTTTTAAAACAGGTTTAATTTTAAAAGGGTCACAATTCAAACCCCGTTCCTTATGACTATTATATCTGCTTCTGGCTTTATGTACTAACTCTGAGTTCAGAAAGTTAGTTCAGAAAGTTGCTCATAGTTCAGAATGTTCAAACAAAGTTCAGAAGGTTGTTCTTATACAAGTCAAGAAGCTTATGAATGTTATCAAGAACATGCAAGTCACACGTGACATGAATAAATGCCCAATAAATTACATTGACATGGATCAATCAAGGAATAAATGCATTTACAAGATTAATGTTAAAAAGGATCTTCAATGTTAATTTAAGACTATGAACATTTGAAGTACTATGAATATTCCAATGAGAATATCATCCTAGATGTTACAAACAGTGCACTTCATTAATGTTTCACTATTAAGATTTGATTACATTAAATGGAAGTCTTACAAATCATCCTAGAGGAAACAAAAGGAACATTCTGAAGTTCAGAATGTTCAGTTCAACACATGCTTAAGATTGTGAACAGTACAGTAGGTAAAAATTGAAAGCAAAAGATAAAAGATAAGATCTGTCTCATTTAATCACATTTGGACACGTATGAGAGTTGGTATAGTACATGGACCATAAAAACCCCTCAAAGCATGGGCAAGAAGATGGAGATCCACTTTCCTATCTCCTGCCCATATTCCAAGGCAAATCCAGAAATGCATTGTCCAACTATATTATGAAGTATGTGCAAATGACACTACTCATGGACAAAGTCCAGAAATTCATCTGACACGCATCTAATGAACCCAGAAACTCATCATACATTCATGTCTGATGAACCTAGATACAAGATCATGATGAACACAACAACACTCTAAAGTACCATGATGAACACAACAAAATTCTCAAGTATCCTAAAGAACACAACAACATTATGATCTACATTGTTGAAACCCATAAACATTATGAAGTTCATATTGTTGATCCAAACTTTCAAGTAAAAGTCTGTGGTCCCAGGACACGCGCCACAAGACTATTGGTCACACTTCATCGGTCACAAGAGTTCAAGAAACACTAAAAGGAGAAGAAGACTCAGTAATGAAGCACAACTTACAAGCATACAAAAACAACTTATTAAAAGTGTTTAAAAGAAAATCATTGTCCATGATGTAAAAGAAAGTATTTTCAAAGCAAAAGATCCGATGTTAATATTATTATAATTTTCACGGAAGTGAAATCTGAATTATGTTTGTTAAGACTCAATGTGATATCATAAATCTTGTGGAAGAATTCTTATATTATTAGAAAAGTTTTTAATTGACAGTCTCCATTGCGGATCAAACTCTATTTTTTAATAAATAATAGTAATAACTATTTTTGGGATTCAGGGTGTCACTGCCACATCACGTGCCTCTCCCTTTTTTTCTTTCCTTTTTTGAAATTTTTACATATGTGGCATGCCACACAGGATGAACTGGGTCAAAGTTGAGAAAAATGACTACTATTGTGAAAATGGCTAAACTTGAGGGGGGACATTGGCTATTTTTTTTTAATAGGGGACTAAAATCACTACATTTTGAAAGTTAGAGGGTGAAAAGTACAATTAAGCCTATAGTAAAAGTATAACCTATGGGTATCTGATTCCTCTAAGACGACTGTTCAATTAGGATTTTGGATCCTTAAACCTTAATCCCATAATATAAAGGCTAACTGAAACACCCTAAATCCTTAAAGCGATAAATTACGCAAATAGTACAAATCATACAAAGGATTTAGCTGTTACTTCTTCAATAAGTTCACAACATGCAAAAATAATTTTTTAAAACATCCCAGCGGAATATAATATCACAATGTCTCAACAATAGGTAATAAAATTCTCCAAGTAGCCATGTCATATAATCATACTACATCACCAAATATAAAATCTCATCTCAACACACTAAGTGATAAAAATGTCAACAAGTCATAAAATAAAAATAGCAGACAGACACCCCTAATCAAAGCTGGCACACTAAGACTCTGAAAGCATAAAACGAGGTAGCTCCAAAGCTAACCTCCAACAACTCACCAAGAAAGCAAAACTACTCCTCCACACCGTCTACCCATTCATTAGAATAAGGCAGGTGGTCAACCAAACGACCACTATGGTTAGTTCACTATTCACAATTAAAGCATAGTCAGACGAAAGTAAATGGTATAATTAAATTCGAATGATTTAAACAACACTTAATTAATTATCAACTAGTCATCATTAATAATCATCAAGTATACAAGCATAATAATACATAAGTACAATTTCACATCTTCACGTATTCACCAAATTTCACCAAGCACCCAATTCATCGAGTTCACTAATGCACATAACCAAACAAGGCACATTTAACAAATTATCAAATGTATGCAATACGCTTAGACACAACTCTATATGCATGTGGTACCGGTCGTCACCTCAAGATACAAATGTATCATAGTCCTCATCATTTGAATACAAAGTATTTTAGTCGTCTTCGTTGGATATAAATATCTTAGTCGTCTTCATTGGATATAAAATCCTACTTGACACTTATGGTGCATGAACATATGACTCGACAATGCACATGTTAAATAACAAAATCGTCTTCATTTTTCATACATGCATTCATCATCAATATCGTCGTCACTTAGCATGTAATTAATTCATCAAAATAATTCATCATCATCAACAATCATTATTAACAACATTCAACTCAAGAATCAACAAAGTTTCCAAAAATCACATTTGGCACAAAAGACAGACAACTATCCACATCAAGATATTCGCCATAATAAACACCCAATCTTCATTGGTTCATTCTTATTCTATCATATTAACATGAATTCAAAGTCTCATACAAGTTATCTGATGAGTCAATAATTAGTCTTTAAATTAGTGTCTTTTATTTAATATTTAAGTTTATTTTAATTAGATTTAATATGTTTTTATTTCCTTCTAGAACTATTTTACTTCAATTGCAAGTTATTATATT